>Ga0209427_10000890_pt1 | contig 33245 bp, 26 predicted proteins | sample DeeMarSWOR136_30_FD_187465 | JGI IMG/M metagenome (GOLD analysis project Ga0209427, IMG submission 187465) | Marine sediment microbial communities from White Oak River estuary, North Carolina - WOR-1-36_30 (SPAdes) (version 2) | ecosystem: Environmental > Aquatic > Marine > Intertidal zone >...
CCCTCCTTTTTTAAGTTGTTGTTTTTTCGTCTACAACGACCGTTATTGGTTTGTCAAGTAATTTTTTCTTATGAAATCTATAATGAGAAGTGATGCCAAGCAGAATAGGATAAAGATCATTGACAGGGGCCTCGCAAGGCGAGAGGAGAGGTATCCTTCGAGTGGGAGGATTCACGTATTTGTTTAAATTCAGGACTTAAATGGGTAACAACGGCAATTAGCCGGAAAGGAAAGAGGAAAATAACACGCCTATTAGCCGGGTGGCTGAGCTATTTCATAGAGCCGCTTAATGTACCTCGGGCAGTCTCGATTTTCGAATGGCCGAGGATTTCTTGAATTGTTTGGACTGGCAGCCGCATCTCGGCCAATTTCTTCGCTCGCGTCGGCCTGAGCTCACCGAAGATGAAGCATTTCACCCTGGCCATGTCACACGTCTTTTGAATAAACCATCGGTAATTTTCCAATTCCCCTCCACCATGCGCTGGGGGAAATACCAAGGGATTTGATTGGTCTTCGGTGATGGTCCTCTATTCCTTCAACGCTCTATGCAATTCCGACGTCATGGGAACGGCATATTCGGCATATTTCTTCAACTCCCTGGTCTTTCCCTTGTAATGGCGGAGCACAATGTAACCGGGTTCCCATGTCGGATCGGGCCGTTTATCGAATTGAATATCTACCCATCTCAACCGTCGCGCTGAAATTAGTCTACAACAAGTATTTTTTACAACCGTGAAAAAATAGTACCAACGCAATGGTCCCACCTGGGGAAATACCTTTTGGACCGCCTTGGTATCGGTTTCGGAAGGCAACGGCTTTGGCTCGGGGGGACGATACTCGATCGGCTTGGTCTTGGCCGATGGGTTATGAGTGACCTTGTTATATCTCATGCCCCAGTAGTAGACTGATTTCAACACACACTAGTACATGGATTTTCTTTTTTTGATAGTGGGTTTTGTGGTAGGGAGGATTTATGCGACAAAGGGGGCGGATTATTTCTTGGTGAGACTTGTGGCTATTTTCCTGACCTCATTGTCGGCGAGAGCATCAATCTTCTTTTTAACAACTCTTGAGTAATATTCCCTTTCGGTTTTGGTAAATGGTTTTCCCTCCAGCTTTTTCAAAATGAGTTCTTTTTGCTTGGGAGAAAAAAGAGTACTTAGATGTAAGTGTCGTTCGAACAAGCGCTGCTGTCTGGTCTTCTTGTCGCTCCGAACAGACCTAGAGCTTTCGAGATCAGTTGTGTATCTCAGTAACGCATTATGGAAGCGCTCTGTTGAAAGAGAAAGTCCTTTGTCTAAGTTTATAACCTTATCCAAAAACAAATTGCCCCACTTGGCCCGCAGAGATTCTGCAACCCGATTGAAACTCTCTGGCATTTCTAGGTTTTGCTCCTCAAGCAAATAAGAACAAAGCAAAAGTAATTTTTCCCGATTCTGCCTTTTTCGGCTTTTCCATTTGTGTCTGGACAAAAACCTTTGGGCATCAAACTCAAGACCTTTTTGGAACCATTTCGCCAGTAGCACAGGGAAGCCTTCGATCAGCCTAGGATCGTTTGAAACGGCCAATTCACCCAAAACCTTCATAAACTCGCTTTGAGTATTTTTCTTCTTTCTCGGTATAACAAGCGGATAACCGAAATCACTTAGCGCTACAATTAGATCTTCTTTCCTCATCGGCATGATCTTACCCTTTCAAGAAAGTGTTCGTTGACCAGTTGCCTTGAGGACAACTCTTCAAGGAGACTCGTAAGGTGTTGCATCATCCTACTGGGGTTAACATCATAGGATGCAGTCTCTGAATATCTTTGGCAAAGGTCATCTGGGCTAACCTCTCCTATCCTAAAAATCATCACGCAATCCTCTAAGTCAGTGGATGTCCCGCGAAACATCTTGGTTATGATCAGGTCAATCAGGTTCAAGGCACCAAGGTAGATATGGCGGTATCGCTTAATCAAGATATGTTTTCCCTTTTCTAACGGAGAATCCAAGAGACCAGTGGTGAAAACTCGGTTTCCAGGCCAGAATTGAAACACAAACGAAGGATCTTCTGGATGTTCCCAGCCATTCACCTTTTCACTTTCATGGTAGCCCATCCGTTTCAGGAACCTCAGCAACTTTCCGTATTGCTTAGGAATCGGCACAATACAATCAACATCTTTGGTGGATTCCTTGATGCCTAGCAGAGTCATAGCGGTTCCGCCACAGGCAATTAGACTAATTCTAAAATCCATGAGATCATCCCAGGTTTCTAAAGTCTTCAACAGTTCGTCACTGGTAACCATATCTGGTAATCCTATACAGGTTGGCCGATCTCATATCCTGCCAAACCTAACATAAAATTAACCCACTTCATCCAATTTGTCAAGTAGAATTTGTATAAATATATACAATAACATTGTATGTTTTAGTACAATATTACTTATGTCAAAAGTCAAGGGGTTGTTGCCCAGATCCCCCTTCGCTCTCTGAAAAGAATCTCAGACCATTCTAGAGTTCGCTTCACTGCAAAGAGCGCTTTAGGCGCTACTTCGTTCCCAAAACTCGCCCTTCAGGCTCAGACATTGGATTTGCCGCCGTTTCGCTTCACTAAGAATGGTTAGCAAAAATTCTTTGATGTTCGCTCCAGGAGATTTGGGCAACAGCCCGTCAATGATTGATGGGGGACAAAAACACGCCTAAGCCAATGGGAACACGTGAGGTGCCGCATGGGATTAAACGGGTTGGGGTTGATTTGAAGATTATATAAATGTAGGATACGGAAAGAATTGTTACTACGTTCGGATGTAGTTTATCGTGGACCTGGGAGGGCGAAAGCCTGTCATGTTGATAGGCTGTTTTCTGTATGGCGTAGCAGGCCTCTCTGTTTTCCCCCAGTGGTTGTTCTATTGGGGGCGGTGGCTTGGAAGGGGCCATTCCTCCTGTACTCTAATGGGTGCTCAGTGTGTTGGTGCTACAGATACGGAGCTATCTTCAGCACGCCCAAACTCATGCGGCTTAGGGACTGAGTTAGCGCGCTTAGTGCCCGAGTAGACGTGGAAATCCACAAGGGTTTCGAGATGGTCCCTTTCTTCCGGGTGAACTATCCTGGAATTTCATCGCAATTAAAGAAGGAGTATGGTCACAATGGGTAAATTCAATGTAATTGGCGTTAGTTGCAGCCCTCGCAAGAATGGTAATACCGATATTTTGGTCCGGCAAGTATTGGCCACTGCAGCGAAAGGCGGAGGTGCGGTTGAATTCATGAGGGTTTCCGATATGAAGATTTCTCCGTGCGACGCCTGCTGGACTTGTGCTGAGACAGGGCAGTGCCACATTGCCGACGACATGCAGGATATTTATCCCAAGCTCTTGCGTGCTGACGGCATTGTCATCGGTAGCCCTGTTCATATGGGGTTTAGTGTGAGCGGGCAAGGGCAGGTCTTTCTTGACCGGACCTTCTCACTCTGGCACCAGAAGAAGTTGAGAAATAAAGCGGGTGGGTGTGTCGTGGTTTCAAACCGCAGAGGGGGGATAAGTACAATAAGAGTAATCAATGGCGCGTTGTCTAGCCACCACATTATCATTGCGGGTTATGCCAATGGTTACGGGCATGCCCCCGGCGATGTCCAAAATGATGAACGAGCATTGAGCGAGGCTATAGCCCTCGGAAAACGTCTCTGTGAACTTATAAGGATACTGAGAAGAGATATAGCCTAGCATCCGGGAAGTGACTAGAGCATGTATGGTCAGCCACATTTGGCATACTTCATGAGTGGAATTTAATGGCTATTTGATGTCGAGACCCCGCATATTGAACCACCTATTTTGAGAGATATCAGGTTTTCTTATAGAACACATAAGAAAAGATAATATTGACAAATTCAAGCGTGACTGCTATTAGGGAAAGAACCTTAACAATCACAAACTGAGAAGGAGGGTGCTATGAGAAGACTAATGTATGGATTGATGGCAATAATCGTGGTTTTTGGGCTTGTAGGATGCACTACCATGGGCGTTGGCGAAAAGGAAGCAAAAGAAGGTCTGGCCCAACCCGGCCCCACCGTGGTGGTGGCAACTCCCATGGTCAAGATGGACAAGAAAGCCACAATGTCCATTGTGGGCACGGGTTTTAAGCCGGGCCAAGAGCTGAGCCTGCTTATTACCACAACTGATGGGGTGCAATCTGACATTGGTCATGCTCTCAAACCGAGTCCTGTAGTCAATGAGACAGGTGCATGGACGACGACATGGAGCTGTGGCCGCTACATTGCGAAAAAATTGATAAAGGAAGGGGCCTACACCATCACGGTGACCGATAGCGACTATAACGTCCTTGCCCATGCTCCCGTTGCCTTTTACAAAGTAGAGGAGAAGAAAGAGAAGAAGAAGTGAGCTTTTCCGGGCGGATTCCCAAAATATCGATGGTTCTTTGGCGCCCTTGAGTGGGATTCCACGGCTACCATAACCGGAAGTTTACTGCGAACACCGCGGCCCATTTGCCTGACTTTTGCTTGCCACGGATATTGGTATCATCAGGTTCAATTATTCCCCGGAAGCGGTAGTCCGTGTCGCGGTCTTCCTTTGTTTTTCGGATTTAATAAGGCCAGGTCCAGTCTTGAAGAGACAAATCCGAATTAAGAACGTTGGCGAGGGAGCAGAATGGCAGAGTTTAATGATATGCACGAGTGGGTAGAGCAGGCGGACAAAATAGGGGAATTGAAAGTTATAGAAGGAGCCGACCCCAACCTTGAAGTGGGGACGATGGTGCAAATAAACGGGAAAAATGAGGGTCCAGCACTTCTGTTCAACAAGCTCAAAGGCTATAGGGAGGGATTTAGAATTATAACCAACTCCATGGCCAACATTAGGACCGTTAACCTAACTTTCGGCTTGCCAATCGAGAACAGTATCCGAGAAACGGTTGAGGCTCTGAGAATAAAGGCGGGCGAGTGGTCCAGTGGGGCAAAAGATTTTCCCTATGAGGTCGTTCATTCCGGTCCAGTTCTTGAGAATGTGGAGACGGCAGCTGAAGTTGACTTGGAAAAGTTCCCTGTCCCCCTGTGGCACGAATTAGATGGTGGCAGATATATCGGCACCGGAGTTGGCGTAGTGACACGAGATCCAGATACTGGGGTGGTGAATATTGGCACCTATAGGGTGCAGCTTCACGATCGCCAAAACGTCGGCCTCTATATCTCTCCTGGGAAACATGGCAGAATGCACCGGGACAAATACTTCGAGAGAAACCAGCCTTGCCCTGTGGCGATGATTTTTGGGTTCGATCCGCTTAGCTACATACTATCTGCCAGTGAGATACCGTATGGCATATGTGAGTTAGATTACATGGGAGCGGTAAGAGGTGAACCGGTTCCGGTCATAGAGGGTGAAATCACTGGCTTACCCATCCCGGCAAATGCAGAGATTGCTATTGAAGGAATTGCGAATCCCCAGGATGTCAGGTTTGAGGGGCCATTTGGCGAATGGACCGGCACCTACGCAAGCAAAGGGAGGGAAGAGCCTTTCATCAGGGTGGAGGCTCTGTATTACCGGAACGACCCAATACTGCTCGGGTCCCCACCGTCAAAGGGTCTCTCCAGCGATCAGGGATTTTGGCGGAGCGTTTGGAGATCTGCACTTCTCTTTAATGAAATCGAGAGGGCAGGTATTCCCGAGGTAAAAGGGGTCTGGTGTCCTCCTTTTGGTGGGGCGCGCCTATTCACCATTGTGTCAATAAAGCAGAGTTATCCGGGACACGCTAGCGAGACAGGTCACATAGCCTCACAGACGAGGGCTGGTGCATACCTCGGGAGGTACGTTGTGGTAGTCGACGATGACATAAATCCGTATGATATTGAGGATGTCATGTGGGCGGCATGCACAAGGTCTGATCCTCAAGAGATGGACATCATCAAGAGGGCGTGGAGCGGACCACTGGACCCGAGAATCAGAAAGCCGACAGATGATTATACCAACTCCCAGGGAATCATCTATGCAGTGAAACCCTATGAGTGGTACGATGATTTTCCGCCGACCGCTTTGAATAGCCAGGAATTAACAAAAGCGGTATTTTCCAAGTGGGGTCAACATCTTGACGGTAGGTGGAGGGATTTCTAGCTCTTACCTGGGGCGAAGGATAACTAAGTTGGCTGCCAGGGTTAGAAAGGGGAAGATGCCAAAGAAAACTAAAAAACAAAAGGGAGGAGAGAACAATGAAAAGAACACTATGGCTGAAAAGCATGAGTTGTGTGTGTATAAGTCTGCTGTTATTAATGGTGGGAACGGTATTTGGGCCCGGCAATGCTGAGGCAAAATCGGTATTTCCGTCCAAGACAATAACGTTTATCGTTCCCGTGACCCCGGGGGGCGGCTTTGACACGGTTGCGCGAATGATTGTTCCTTACCTGCGCAAATATTTGCCTAAGAGTCCCAAGATTATTGTGAAAAACGCACCCGGTGGAGAGTGGAATATTGGGATCGGCAAAATGTACCGGGCAAAGCCGGACGGTCATACCATATGTATCTTAAACTTGCCGGGTAACGCCGTTAACCAGGTAATAGGAACGGCAAAATTTGATTTGAACAAAATAACGTGGCTGGGCAATATCAGCCAAATAGTTTATGTGACGGCCCTGTCAACCAAGTCCAAATACAGAACCCTTGAAGATCTCAAAAAAAGTCCTGAAGTAACTTGTGGCGTTGTGGGACTCGCTTCTACTGCTGGCTTGGGAACCATTATTGCTGCTGAGAGAATGGGGATCAAAATAAAGCCCATACCCCATGACGGAAGCACGGAGGCTATCCTGTCTGCCATACGCGGTGACTTGGACTGGGTACAGTATCCATTCTCCACGCTCAAGAAATCAATCATCGATTCCCACGACCTCATCCCCGTATGGGTCTATGCCAAAAAGCGCCACGAACTGCTTCCTGAAGTGCCAACGATCGAGGAGCTTGGGTATGGGGATCTGCTTGACATCATAACCATGTATCGGCCCGTTGGGGCTCCACCCGGGCTTTCTAAAGACGTGGCCAAGATCTGGAAGGATGCCTTCTGGAAGGCGACGAACGACCCGGAGTTCCAGAAAAAGATGGTTAAGGCCAACAGAAACCCCAGGCCGATGACACCCGAGGAAACGGCCGCCATGATTAGCCGGGCTGTCGTGGAGGTGGGCAAGTACAAGGAACTCATCCTCAAGTACCGGAAATAGGAAACGCGATCAACCGTAAGAAGTCGGAAACTTTCGTAATCATGGCCTGGGCCCCTCTGATGAGGAGCCCAGGCCTAATTGAACAGAGTAATGAATCTGCATTAGCCGGTTTTCAAAATTTGAAGGGCATGATCACCAAACCGGTTGTTCAACATATTTCGTAACTTGGCAAGATATCGCCATTATCCAATAAACCATCGCTGAAGTGTACGGAGGATAAACTGTTAGAGCTAGCTTTTCCGGCTTTTAAGACTCTGCTGGCGTGGCCTGCACCTATTTATCTGGTTCTTGGCACACTTTTGGGCATGCTTTTTGGAATCCTGCCTGGTCTGGGAGGGCCACAGGTACTGGCCCTGTTGCTTCCCATTACCTATGGCATGGACGTGAATCTGGCCATAGTACTTCTTGTTGGAGCCATGTCGTCAATAGCTTTCGGGGGTTCTATTCCCGCCATCCTCATCAATACGCCCGGTACCGGTCAAAGTGCGGCCACCTGCTTCGATGGCTTCCCCCTGGCTCAGCAGGGAAAGGCAGGCATGGCCATTGGCGCTGCAGCTACGGCCTCTTGCCTGGGTGCTATATTTGGTGCCTTGGTCCTCACCATGATCTTACCCATCGGCCGGTGGGTGGTCCTCGCCTTTTCGTACCCCGAGTATTTTATGCTTGCCCTGATGGGGTTGAGTGTTATTGCCGTTGTGTCTCGGGGCTCCTTATGGAAAGGCTTGATCGCGGCCTGTCTCGGCCTTATCCTTTCTACCATGGGTTACGATCCCGTGACCGGATCCGTCCGATTCACCTTCGGCAGCGACTATTTGTGGGACGGCATCAGGCTGATGCCGGCCTTTATTGGCCTTTTTGCAGTGGGTGAGTCACTGGACCTTTTTCTCAAGCGGGGAAAGATCGCCCAAATCGATTATGGGGGGAAAATAGGTGGGGTGACCGAGGGTATAATGGCGGTCTTCCGCCACTTCGGCCTGTTCTTACGATGTTCCATAGTTGGAGTGTTGGTCGGCATTATTCCCGGTGTGGGTGGCGCGGTATCCAATTTCCTGGCCTATGGTCATGCTGTGCAGGTGTCAAAGGATCCCGAACGGTTTGGTACCGGGGACATCCGAGGGGTGATTGCTCCAGAAGCGGGAAATGATGCCAAGGATGGCGGCGCCTTAGTACCCACATTAATCTTCGGTATTCCCGGGAGCCTAGAAATGGCGGTGTTCTTGGGCGCTCTCATCTTATTAGGACTGGAGCCGGGACCGAGGCTGATGCTTGACAACCCCGAAGTGGTGTTGGTTCTCATTTATACCCTGGTGGCCGGAAATATTTTGGTTGCCCTGATTGGCCTTTTTGGCGCAGGCTTCCTCGTTAAAATTACCTATATTCCCACCCACCTACTGGCCCCAGTCATCTTTATGTTGGCCCTCATGGGAGCCTATCTCTCACACGGGATGTTGGCCGATGTGATTGTGGCCTTAATTTTTGGTGTATTGGCCTTTGCCATGAAACGTTTTGACTTCTCCCGGATAGCGGTGGTCATTGCCATAGTGCTCGGAGGACTGGCCCAGAAGACGTTCCACCAAACCTTAATGCTTTGGGGGTTTAAGGGATTCTTCATCCGGCCCATCTCGCTGGGGCTCTTTATCATCACGGTAGCTATGGTGCTCATCCCCTACGGGCGCACAATGCTGCTGAGACGAAAGACGTCTAATGCAGCATGAAAACACGACTCCCAAGATGGAGGGAGATGAAAAAAGATGCCCAACAAAAAGGGTGAAAAGCGCATAACGCTGAACGATGCTGTTCTGTTTGACCTCATCATTATGTCTTTCTTTCTGCTCCTCGCCGTAGTGTCTTTAGATTACAATCCCCGTGCTCGGAGCATTCCCTTAGCGTTGGGAATCGTGGGGTCGGTAATGATGTTCCTGCAGTTTCTGGTTGATGTGCTACCCAGCGTGAGATCCAAATTACGCTTTATCAGCCAGAGTGGCCTCTTAGCGGGCGAGAGTAAGTTTCAACCTAAAGGGTTAGTTCCGCCAGGAGCGGAAGCTGTGACAGAGCTAGATCAAGCTGGGTTGTCTTCAGACGAGAAGGAACCTGCCAAAGTTGTTGAATGGTGGCGGCTCACCCGTGTCATTCTGTGGCTTGTGGGGTTCATCGTTTTACTCGCTTTCACCCATTATTTGATCGCGGTGGGCGCCTTTGTTATCTCAGTGACGAAGGTGGAGGCCAAGGAGAGTTGGAAAAGGGCAATAGCGCTTGGCATTTGTGTTAATATAGGTTTCTACCTTTTATTTGAGGTGATCCTGCAAGCACAACTATAGTTGTAACAACTCACCACCTTGATACTGATGAGTTGAGGCCTTTGAATAATAGCGCTAATATTGTCGGAAGAAATCTTTCCAAGGAGTCACAACGCACACATCCTCGGCTATACAATAATAGTAAAAGAATATCCATTGGATGTTCGCCTTGTAGGACGGCGGAGAAAGAAGGCCCAATATCATAATTGATTTTATTTAACTTTGAAGAAGCATTGATTCCCATATCTAGCCATGGCGTTACATCAACTCTTGGAAGGGAGTTTGAACGATGCAAGTAAGAATACCGGCGGTATTTATGCGGGGTGGCTCAAGTAAGGCCGTCTTCTTTCATGATAATCATCTGCCCAGGGATCCGGAGATTAGGGACCGTGTCATTCTGGCAGCATATGGGAGCCCCGATTCAAACCGCCGTCAGATTGACGGGATGGGAGGGGCCGTCTCAACGACCAGCAAGGTAGCTATTATAAGCCCTTCAAAGGATCCGGATTATGATGTGAAGTATCACTTCGGTCAGGTCTCCGTTGACAAACCAAAAATCGGATATCAGGGGAATTGCGGCAACATATCCTCTGCGGTAGGCCCCTATGCTATTGATGAAGGATTGGTCAATGTAGAGGAGCCTGTTACGACGGTGAGGATACACCAAACGAATACGAAAAAACTGATCATTGCGGAAGTTCCGATAAGGGATGGTCTGTACAATGAAGAAGGCGATTATGCTATTGATGGCGTTCCGGGTAGGGGAGGGAAGGTTACACTTCATTTCGTTAGTCCTGGTGGTTCGGTTACTGGCAAACTGCTGCCCACGGGTAATGCAACAGACATCATAGATGTGCCGGGTATGGGCGAAATTACTATTTCCATTGTTGATGCCGCCAATCCCGTTGTATTTGCCCGGGCGAGAGATCTTGGGCTCAAGGGAACTGAAATTTATGAAATCGATGGCAGCGAGGAAATGAGACAGAGGCTTGAGGCCATTCGGAGCAGGGGAGCCGTCATACTTGGCCTTGCTTCATCCCCTGAAGAGGCAAACGAGATAAGTCAAGACGTGCCAAAGATAGCATTTGTGAGTGAACCTCAGGAATACAAGACGGTTACCGGTAATATCGTTCAAAAAGACGAGATTGATATCGTCGCTCGGATAATGTCTATGGGAACATTACATAAGGCGTATGCAGCTACGGGTGCAATCTGTACAGCGGGAGCGGCTAAGATTGAGAACACCGTCCTCAATGAGTTGTTGGGCGAGGGTGTCCTTGAGGCGAAGGAAATTCGTTTGGGGCATCCCGGAGGAATTATCCCGGTCGGGGCCGAAGTAGAAAAGGAGGGGAACAGCTATGAATATAAGGTGGCGGTGCTGGGCCGTACGGCAAGGCGGTTGATGGATGGTTATGTTTACGTCCCGGAAAAGTATTTTCGTAAAGCGTAAGGAAAGGAGATGAAGAGCACAGTATGCCTAAGAACTCTCGCCCAGGAGCAGGCAATTCAAGGTATCCAAGAGAAGATCAAGTTGTTCCTAAGAAGGGCAGTGCTTTGAAGATAACGTTATGTCCCGTGAAGAAATGGTTAAAAAGATCGTTCATACTTCATAGACTTCCAGGATATCCAAAAATCCCTCCAACAGGTTTCTATGTGGGATGAACTCCGCTTGAACATTTTTCCTTCATACCATTTACGAGCTTTTCCGGCGTAGCCGGAAGTCCAGCGATTTGAGCACCGATCGCGTTACGAATTGCGTTCAAAATAGCGCCGGCGATAGGAGTCACCGCCACCTCGCTGAATCCCTTGGCGCCATAGGGACCGGTTGGTTCACTTTCCTCTATTATGATGGATTCCATATCCCGTATATCCATGGCCGTAGGTATTACATAATCTGCAAAACTCGTATTTTTCGTTACACCCTCTTGTGCCTTGATTTCCTCCATTAAAGCATACCCAATACCCATAGCCGCACCACCTTCAATTTGTCCTTCCACGTTGCGCGGATTTATTGCCTTGCCGACATCGGCAATGCTGACGAGCTTCAAAACTTCGACCTGACCTGTTCTTTCATCTACCTCGACTTCAGCAACACTGCCGGAAAAGGCGTAAGTGGCGCAAGGGCTTCCTTGACCAGTCTCTACATCTAAAGGAATTGTTTCGGGCAAGAAATAGCCAACAGCAGATACCCCTTGCATGTAATACATCCTGAGCGCATTTGCAACTGTGATTCCCCTTTCAGGGTTTTGTTCAGCGTAAATAATCCCGTCTCTCAAACATAACTCCTCGGGGTCGCTATCGAGGTATTCTGACACCTTTTCAAATAGAATCTCCTTGGCCCTTTTGGCCGCACGCTCGACCGCTTTACCCGAAATATACGTTACTCTGGAAGCCGAGGTGGATTCACAATCTGGCGTTACATCTGTATCAGTTGTGATCACGCTAATTTTCTCCATTGATACGCCCAGCTCCTCTGCTGCAATCTGGGCCATGATTGTATCTGATCCCTGACCGATATCTACTGACCCACATATTACGCTCGCACTACCATCCGGAAGTAAGTTCACAAAAGCGGTGGATTGAGAGCCTCCTCTCGTGCTCCCTATCCCATGCCAGCCTACTCCAACTCCTATCCCTTGCTTCTTAAAAGGTACATCTCGACGCGGTTGCTTTTTAAAGGATTCTAAGACTTGTTTTGCCCGCAACAAAACCTTTTTAATCCCCACGCTGTGCTCAAGGAGTTGGCCCGTTGCCGTCGTAGAACCAACTTCCAGCGCATTTAACAGCCTCAACTCTATAGGGTCCATGTTCAATCTCTCGGCCAGTTCATCCATTTGGCTTTCATGGGCAACCTGTACTTGAGGCCCTCCGTATCCTCTCATGGCTCCACAAATGGGATTATTGGTGTACACGACAAATCCATCTATTTTGACATTGGGAATGTCATAGGGTCCTGAGGCCTGAATAACAGATCTTGCCAAGACACCCTTCCCCACCACCATGTATGGACCCGTATCGCTTGTTATGTTTACTTGAGCCGCCATTAATTTTCCTTCTTTGGTAGCTCCGGTTTTGTATCTTATTATGTAGGGATGTCGCTTCGTCGTCGCCAAAATAGATTCATCCCTCGTATATACCACCTTAGCGGGCCTGCCCGTTTTAAAAGCTAACAGCGCAGCATAGCACGGACATAAACTCCATATTTTTCCACCAAACCCGCCACCGGTAACCGTCTGAACGATCCGCACCCTGTTTTGGCTAATGCCAAGCATTTTTGCTATGGCTCTTTGGTCATAATGTGTGTGTTGCGTACATGTCCACACGGTAATGCGCGCGTCAGCCTCAACTTCTGCCACTGCAGCTTCGGGCTCCAGGTAGGCATGCTCTACCCTTTGTGTTTTATATATGCCCTCGATTACGATATCTGATTCTTTGAAGCCCTTCTCAACGTCACCCTTGCGAATTCTTACATGGGATGCTATGTTCCCGCCTTCATGTACTTGGGGTGCACCCTCCTCCATTGCCTCAATGGGATCTAGGGTAGCCTCAAGGGGCTCATACGCTATTTTGATCACGTCAAGTGCCTCTTCGGCCGACTCTTGAGTATCCGCTCCGACCAAAACCACAGCTTCTCCAACATAGTTTATTTCCTCGTCTGCTAGTATGGGTTGATCCGCAATTATTGGTCCTGCGGCATTTCTGCCGGGAATATCTTTCGCCGTCAAGATTGTAATGCCGGGTAAATTGATGGCGTTGGAAGTATCGATCCTCTTTACCCGTGCGCGGGGAACGCTACTCCTCAAAATCTTTCCATATATCATGTTGCTACGGCGTATGTCGTCGGCATAGGTGGCTTCACCCGTAACTTTACCCTGGGCATCTATTCTCGATACGTTGCTTCCTATCACCCTTTGCCTGGTCATACGTGGCCCTCACCTCAATAGATGCGAAATTATCGCGAAATCTTTTGGACCTTTTGATATCCCTCTATCGTATATCATTGAAAAATCCAAAAGCGTTAGGGAGAAGTCAGCATGTAAAGGCTTTAGGACATGGTTGTTAAAATAATCACGGCTATCACGATAATGATCGCGCCGAGCAGCGCTTGAAGCGTTATTCTTTCAAATTTCCTCAAGAATATGTAGGTTAAAAGGAGGGCGAACAAAGGGGTTGCACTGATCAGCGGGTTCACAATGATTACATCCCCGGATTTTAGCGCAGCCAGTACGCATACTTGACCAAGACCTCCTAACAGACCCCCCAAAGCAAAATAACCAAAACTCCCCTTGTTTATCTCCAATCTTTGCTTTTTTCCCATAAGCGGCATGAGAATGCAAAAAAACAATAGTGAAATCGTAGCGATAATTGTTGCCCCACCCCAAGAAGAGGTAACCGTTATCATTCCAAGTTTTCTAAAAACTCGGGACACACCATACAACAATGCGGCGCCAAAGGGAAAGAGCAGATCTTTCTTTTTCCACTGTAATTGATTGGATGTCATTTGTACATTATCGGAGGAAGACCAACTGAGCAATACAACTCCGAAAACGCTTAGAATGGTCGCAATACCGATGGCAGCCGTAATATGTTCACCCAAGACCAGCACCGCAGCGAAGGCTGCAACGAACTGAGCAGTTTCTTTAATGGGGGAAGTTCTTGATACCCCAACTCTTTCAATGCCCGTATACATGAAAAGCCTTGCTAGGCATGGCGCTGACAAGCCAGCTACGATCAGGTATATGGACCCTCTGTTCACAAAAATTTTGAACGGAACAAAGAGAATCGTAACAACCCAAAGAAATGTGGCATTAATGAGTGAACTTATCAATGTCGCTGAAATGGGATTTGAATCGTTCATTCCTCCTTTAACCGAAACACTGTGACACGCAAAGAAAAACGCCGATAAGAGACTGAACAGTATCACTAACACCTAATATTCCCCACTTAGAGTGTCTTCGAGAAAACACCGAGTTAGAAAGTCAAGAAGGAACGTGATGGAAAGTTCAAAGTCAGAAAATCTACGGTATGAAATCGATTATAATTCGCATATCATATTAAACAAAACCCAATACACCAGAAATCAAGATATGCTGGTCAAAATTATCACACCTACCACAATAGCGATTACGCCAAGCACCACTCGAGAAGTGATTCTTTCAGATTTCCTAAGGAAGATATAGGTCAGGGAAAGAGTAAACAACGGTGTCGTGCTAACCAGTGGACTGACAACAATGAGTTGCCCACTCCTCAACGCTGATAGCAAGCTTATTTGACCCAGGCTTCCAAAAATACCCCCCAATGAAAAGAAAAGAGCACTTCGATTACCCACCGCCATTTTTCTCTTTCTTTTCATCCAAGGCAAAATCATGGCAAAAAACAATAATGAGACAGTCGTAACAATGGTTGCTCCCCCCAGAGGAGAAGTGACGGTAATCATTCCAATTTTCCTGAAGAAATCCGACACACCGTAAAACAATGCAGCAGCAAGAGGAAAAAGCAGGTCTTTTTTCTCCCACTGTAGCTGAATCGGTGTCCCTAAATTACCGGAGGGGGATAAGCTAAGCAATACAACACCCAAAACAGTCGAAATTGCAGCGATTCCTACAAACCCCGTAAAACGCTCGTTTAGAAACAATATAGCAGGAGTAACAGCAAAGAATGGAAAAGTGCTTCTAATAGGTGAAGCTATCGATACTCCAACTTTTTCAATGCCTGTGTACATAAAAACCCTGGCTAAGCAAGGCGCTAATAGTCCAGCTATGATGAGATATATCATTCCTTTGTGTATTAATACTTGAAGGGGAACAAACAGAATCGTAAGGGTCCAGAGAAATATGGCGTTAATGGATGAACTTACCAACGCCGCTGACAGGGGATCTGACCCTTTTAGTCCCACTTTGACAAAAACGCCGTGGCATGCAAAAAAAAACGCTGCCATAAGACAGAGGAGTATTACGAGCATTGGTAACCCATTATTTGTTACTCAAGGAACATGGAAACCAGTTTTCTGCTGTAACGATGAATTACTCAAAGCCAAGGCCTTCTCTCCCCAATTTCCTGACGAGATAGTTCCATATCATATCATACCGTTTCGGGCTCTGGCATTCGGCATACATCTTGAGGGCAGTCTCTTCAGAGATGGCTTCTGCCTCTCCAAACCCAGAAGCGATTAACGTTACCCTCAGTGCTCTTTCTAAGAATAGAGCATTCAAGCAAGCCTCTTCGATCCTTTTTCCCACGGTTACGATTCCGTGATTCCTAAGAAAAAGGGCATTACCCTTGCCTAATATTTGAGCAAGAGCTTGGCCCTGTTGTCTGGTCGTAATTAACTCGGGAGTTTCGAGGGTAGGGATACCATGGGGAAAAAGCACACCATCCTGGTTAAGAGGCTTCATCTCTGAACGGACAGCGCTAAAAGCTGTGCCGAAAAACGGATGCACATGAACGACACTTCCCACATCTTTTCTCATCTTGTAGATTTCCGTATGTATCGGGGTTTCACCATGGGGGGAATGGTCTCCCTCTAATAGGTTTCCTCCCATATCCACCACGATTAAATCTTCAGGCTTGATTTCTTCCAGCCCTAAACCTCCAGGCTTTATAAAGATGTTCTCTTGATCTGGCACTCTGCTACTGGCATGGCCCAAGTTGAAATCTGCAAGCCCCTCCATATAGAGAATGCGGCATGCCAGAGCCAGTTTTTTTCTTATCTCAAGGGTTTTCTTTTTACCACGCATGAACCCCTTCCTTTCTGCCGAGCGCATTACCAGATCATGTGTCCGTCCTGGTTCGGATGAAAACCAGTATTTGCTTCCATATGTCACTACGAATTGGCTTCAATTCCACAAATATCCATGGCTACTAATGCGTACATCTTGGCAGTATTTACCAAATCCCCTTTGCGTAAGAATTTCCCTTCGGTCTTTTCCAATCCCTCTTTGCTGCACCGCGGAGGACCGAAAGTGATGGCGGGCATTCCTACCTCATTAAATATGTTTATGTCGCGCCACATACTGGTCACGGGGGTTGGGACTTTCCCGGGTTTCGTTTTGTAAATCTTGAAATATGCATCCTCCACCGATTTTACGATGCCAGAGACATTTTTCCCCTCGTAACCCGGTCGGTAGAGATAAACCTGGATATCCGCTTCCATGTTGAGGGACCGTACAGGTTGACCCAGTTGATACTTTACCTGGAGAATACTCTTGCCTGGAGGAAGCCTTACATCTAGATAAATGCTACAAATACCCGCCGTCATATACGGCTTATAGGGGATGCCACTTCGAATAGCCCCTATGACCACTTTGGGTACTATTTCTCCGCCAGCAAATCTGTAGATATTCTCTTTTTCGTATTGTGCAGCCCACCCCTCCAGCAGTTGAATTATGTGGGCCATTTTGACAATAGCATTGGGATGATCTTCTATCCGCTCTGGCGCATAAGATCTGGGGGTGTAAATCGCCTCCCCTTGTAACGTGATCTTTACATAGGTCACCCCGGCCTCGGCCCAGGTTATGCCAAAATCCGTGGCTTCCGCAACAAGAACGTAGTCTGCAACTACTCCATGGTTTACCAAATGCCTACTTCCCAATCCCTTACCCAAATATTGCGTGCCCTGGAATTCATCTACGGGAGCCATACCAATCTCTCCCACAACCGTGGTCAAAAATAAATCGCCCTTGAGTCTTACTCCGCTCTCTTTGATTGCCTTTGCCGCTATCATAAATGCCGCCATAGGGCCCCGGTCGTTTAGGACGGCTTTGCCGAAAATTCTATCATCCTCTACCCATGCTTTCTTATTTTGGGGTAAATCAGGATTGGAAAAAACCCATTCCTCCCCCGGACCACCGACATCGCAGTCCAGATGGCTGTTAAATAGCAGGCTCGATCCGCCGCCCCTTCCCCTTATTGACCCGACAACGTTGTTTCTATCCGTTACCACCTCTTGCATAATGGCTTCAAATCCCTGGGATTTTAGCCAGTTAAACACAAACTCCCCCAAGTGCTTCTCATGGCCCCGCTGGACTGTAGATGTTGCCCATTTCCACTGCTAACTCAACCAGTTCTTTTTCGGTGATCAGGCTTAAAACCTTCTTTTCCGGGTCGGAAAACGACATGGTAATCTCCTTGGAATTGGAAATGGAGGGGAAAGAGGAATCGATCTCCTATAAAGGCGTTCGTCTTTTTTCCCACAGATTCCGCGCTAATGGGAACACGAACAGAGTAATACCAATTATTAGGAACCCTGTACGGATCGGCCCGGCGAAATAATCATCTACCTTTTTTAGGTTTGCCGCGTGCGCCTGACGGCGTCCTCTATCTGTTCTAAATCATTGAAGCCAAGACACCCGTAGAGTGGATTCCAGGCAGATATAAACCTCACTGGCTGGTTCGGATCCGCATTGAAATGTTGGTGGACCGTGTTCGGGGGAATATAGACGAGGTCACCTTCTTCCCACTCATATCGGGTTGGCTGATCAGCGACTTTCCACTCATAACGCTCTGTCAGTATCATCTCCACGTCCCAGTGAAGGTCGTAACCTTTGCCCTCAAGAATGTAAACGAGCTCCTCTCCCATATGTCGGTGCTTTCCCGAAGAGCTCCCAGGGGGTATAATCTGCATATACGCCTCAACACTTTTCATTCTGGTACCCATTTTCTCGTTGAGCAAATGCTTAATCCTCCCCTGGCGTGATTCTTCCCATGGCATCTGGTGGGGTTTTACAACCTTTAGCAAGGACTCTTCCTGCTCTTTGTGTTCCTGACCTTCTATCAGTTGTTCCTCGTAGAAGGAAGCCTTTAAGTCTCCTTGTCCCCATTTATTGGTTTCTTCATGTCTCATTGAGTCACCCTCCCTTGCCGGGTTATAAACCATATCCTAGTAGGCTTGGGGTTGATAGTTCTCCCATCCCGGGACAGGCTCTTTAGATGCTGGTTCTACTAGACCCTGGAATAGGAGATTCATGAAATTATAGACCGGTTTTCCCTTAATGATGAGCACCTTGGCCGGTTTATCGCCCGTTGCGAAATGTTGGTGGACACAGCCTGGATGAACTATTACCACATCTCCAGCCTCCCAATCGTACCGCTTCTCATCGTGAATCTCATAGCCCTGTCCCTCCAATATGTAAATCATGGCATCGTTTTGATGCCCATGCTTTTGAGAAGCGGAACCGGGCACCATCTCCTTCAAGTGAGCCATCAAGGACTGTGTGATACCGCTCTTGGGGTGCACCAGCCATCGATTCCACATCCTGGGACCTCCCTCCCAGGGAATGTCGCGTCCTTTTATGACCCGAGGCATGCTTCTGAGCCTCTTAAGCTCGGCGGTGAGATCATAGTCCCCCTCGATGCCCCTGACGAAAACTCTGGATTTTTCCCATTTTTCCCATTTCTCGGCTTTAGCTTCCATTTTTTCCTCCTTAGCCAAAGATTAAATGATTCATTGCTCAAGAAATATGAAGAAGCGATTGGACCTCAATTTTTGAAGTTTCACAAGTACTGAGGGCTCGGGTCTGAGGCGCTTTGAATGAACAACTCCTCCAGTTCTAACTTCCTGTGGATGAGGCCCTGCTCGTGGGCATATGTTATCAGACTCTCCAGATTGTTTCGGTTTTGGGTCAGGCCATAGACCCAGGGGTCGTCTCCCAGGATCTGCTTTTGTTCTTGCCGGTAATCCATGACCCATGCAAGGGCTATTTTTCGAGGATCCTCCATGCTTCGATAACACATTTCCTTGGCTTTCTGAAATGCATCCTGCAAGTTCTTTGCAACCCAGGGAAATTGATCAACAATCGCTTGTTTAATGACAACAGTATGCATGATGGGAAAGATACCGGTATCTCGATAGTAACGTATCTCTTCTTTTTTCGGATCCGAAAAGAGATATTTTACCGCTTTGTTTCCTCGCGAGAATGATGGGAGGATGTTGGGATAGATGGCCGCTTCCAGCTCGCCCTTAACGAGCATATCGTCAATGTTTTCATCCGGTGCAACCCGCTTCAGCGGTAGCCCTTCCCCCGGCCCGAGGGCTATAGGTTCCTCATCCTGTGTAATCCATTGAATTTCCTTGAGGGATACCCCGTAATAATGCTGAAAGATCCCCCGCATCCAGAGACCGGCTGTGGTCTGAGTTGTCCGCAGGCCAACGCGTTTCCCCTCCAGGTCTTTCGGTTTCTCAATCCCGGCCTGAGCATTGACGAACACATAAGAATGCCGAAATCTGCGGTGAGGGAAAACTGGGATAGCCATTAGTGGCCCCCCGTTAGCCTTCGACATCAAGTACTGGCACATGGAAAATTCACAGATATCAAATTCTTGATGTCTGATCATCCTCCAGTGCCGTTCCGGTGAGGGCATGGTCAGTGGAATGAGTTCGATTCCCTCGGGCTGAACCTTTCCTTCTATCAGGGCTCGCGTGATCTCATATTCACCGCATGCCAAGGTCAAACGCAGTTTAGCCATAGTTTTTTCCTCTTTTCCTGGGAATAGTTCTTTTTTTCGTCACGTCCTCTCTTTTCCAAAAAGGCTCGTTGTTTTATCGTGTGGGAAAAAGATCCGTCCACTTCTTCATAACCTTGTGTTTCAATTCTGCGCTCGGTGTAACAACTGCAGGAAAAGTATCGAGTCTCTCCCAAGGCCTGCACGCATCAATGACCATTCTTGAGTTCAATACCCTTGCACCATCCGGGTAACTCATAGGATCGAGCCTTGTACTCCAACATCTCTTAAGAATCTCGACATCTTCCCTTGGATCGGTCCTGGTACAGAGCGCCCAAATGACTTGATTCGTGTTAGCGGGATCAATATCCTCATCAACGACAACGGTAATTCGATTTGCGTATGCACCTGAATGACATTGGGAGGCGATTAACCCTGCTTGCTTGGAGTGTCCAGGGTATAGTTGTTTGATAGAGATGGTAAGCATAAACCGCCCCCCTCCCGCTTCATGGGCCCAAATTCCTTGAATTCCCGGTACCCCCGCTTTTTCCAGCTCATCCCAAACTGCTGCGCTTCTCAAAAACCCTCTATAGTAGCAGTCATCATTGGGGGGTATTCGCGGCATCGCTCCGAGCATGATGGGATCATCTCTGTGGTATACAGCGGTTGTTGTTATTTTGGGTTGTGGTTTACTTCCTCCTGCATAGTAGCCCGTCCATTCGCCAAAAGGGCCTTCCGACTCAACAAATTGGTTCGGATGTATCTCTCCCTCAATAACGATTTCTGCTGTTGCTGGTATCGGCAAGCCCGTTTTGGGTCCTTTAATGATCTCGACGGGTTCACCTCTGATTCCGCCGCATACATCATATTCACCCACGCCATAGGGGATCTCCATTCCCCCCACGAGGTACAATAGGACGTCATGGCCAAATGAAATTGCCACCGCACATGGTTGTTCCCTCTCCCAGTATTTTTGCATGATGATACTTCCTTGTTTCCCCTTTGAGATCATTACTGAGAGTGTGTGTTCGTCAAAAACTTGTACCCGGTAAACCCCCAGATTTACCCAGTCCGAATCGGGATCTTTCATAATTACAAGGCACCCGGTTCCCATGAAACGCCCCCCGTCAAGTTCGTGCCATTTGGGAGATGGAAATGATAGGAGGTTAATGTCATCTCCCTCCCGAACGTTCTCCAAGATCGGCCCGTTTTCAACGACCCTGGGGGGAATCAAGGTAGAATTACGGAGATAGTCCAGCCAAACTTTGACTATGTCTGTTGCGTCTGCGTCGGGAGATAATCCGAGGGTAAGGGCAATCCGCCTCATTGAAGTGAGTGAATTGGCAAGGATTCTATACCCCGGTGGATACCCCTTAATCTTATCGAAGAGCAGAGCAGGCAACCCCATCCTTTCCTGATAAAGGTCGACGATCACCCCAATTTCTAAATCCCAATCAGCGTGCTCCACCCGCTTGAGTTCTCCTAACCCTTCGCTCTCTCTTATCCAATCCCGAAGATCATTGAAAAGCATTTTTCCTCTCCTAAAAACGTCTTATCAATTCCCCCCCTTGCTCACCTCACCAGATATACAACCTTCTGCCGCCTCACTGCTTATCATCCCCTTGAAGGAGCAGATCGTTTTCATCCTCGTTTTTCTTTCAGCATTGCCCTTACTCTTGTTTCCCTTGCCGTTTCTCTTTGAGAGCCTTGAGGATTCTCTCCTGGTTTATGGGTAAATCTTTGATTCGTACTCCTATTGCATTGTAAATAGCATTAGCTATGGCGGGTGCAATCGGAACCGTAGTCATTTCTCCTACCCCTTTCGCTCCATAGGGACCTTCCCTGTGTGCCTGCTCGACCACCATAGGACTTATTTCGGGTATATCCATGGCTACTGGAATTTTATAATCGGCAAGGGACGGATTGAGAATGTCTCCCCCTTCCCCCACAAGCATCTCTTCAAAAAGCGTAGTGCCCATACCCTGTACCACTCCACCTTCGATTTGTCCCTCACATGTTACGGGGTTGATGGCCTTTCCCACGTCATGAGCAGCCGCAACTCTGAGGACATGTATCTGCCCGGTATCGGTATCAATTTCAAGGGTGACCCCATGTGCGCCATACATCCAGCACAATGCGGGAGGCGTTGTAGGCTTAACGTGGGGAGGTACTTGGCCCGGTTTATAATGATAGTAAGAGCCGTGTCCCAAGATGTTTATTCCCCCAGCATAGGTCAGTTCAAGAACTTTGCTTACTTCCAGAGTCCGTTGAGTATTTGTTTTGTCACGAAAAGTCCCACTTTCCAAGACGAGATTTTCTGCCTCCGTTTCCAAGATATTTCCCGCCATTGCAAAAAGCTGTTCCTTTATATCCTCAGCTGCTTGCTTTACCGCATTACCCATAAAAAAGGTGGTCCTGCTCGATGTACTTGCGGGGAAAAAAGGCGTGGTATAGGTATCGGCGGCCACGACTCGAATGCTGTTCAAAGGGATACCCAATGTCTCCGAGACAATTTGGGAGAGAATCGTGTTTACTCCTTGTCCCATCTCAACCGAACTAACCAATATATCCGCCCCCCCATCGGCGTTCAACTTTATAGACGCATTCGCTCCGGAAGGGGTTCTTGATATCTTATAGCCACATGCAATTCCACTCCCTTCCTTTACTCCTCTCTTTTTTACACGTTTTGCTCCCCCTCCTTTTTGGGCAATATTTTCCCGAACTTTCTTAAGACATTCGCCCAGTCCTACAGCATGGTGTTCGGTCTTTTCCGTCGAGGATACATATCCCTCTTCAACGATATTTTTCAATCTAATGGTTAGCGGATCAATTCCTAGTTTATCTGCTATGATATCCATTTGTGACTCATGGGCCCAGCAAACTTGAGGGATGCCGTAGCCGCGAAACGCTCCTCCAGGAGGTTTGTTGGTATATACCAAATAGCCTTCCACTTTGACATGAGGGATCTTGTAAGGGCCTATCGCTGCCAGACAAGCTTTGTCCAACACTGTTGGGCCGCGGTCAGCATAGGCACCGGTATCATATACGATTTTTGCATGCCGAGAAATAATGGTTCCATCCTTTTTGATCCCCGTCCTAAGGGTGACTACACTAGAGTGCCGAGTAGTTGTAGATATAAATTCTTCTTCTCGGGTAAGTACTAACTTTACGGGCCGATACCTTGCTTTCCACGCTAATGCCACACAGCACATCAAACCTGTTAACCTGAGCTTACCCCCGAATCCTCCCCCAATGTAGGGAGGTATTATGACTCTTATCTTGCTTTCCGGGATTCTTAATGCGCTCGCAAGAAGACTTCGCGCGCCATAAGGGGATTGATCCGAAGTCCAAACGCTGATACTCCCATCAGCATAGAATTGGACGATCGCAACGCGGCACTCCAGGGGTACATGGTGGGCCATTTGGGTAGTAAACCTATCTTCAAATATGAGGTCAGCCTCCCTGAATCCTTCCCCAATGTCCCCATTTGTTAGCTCAATATGGTCACATATGTTTGTGCCTTTCATTGGGTGGAGTTTTGAAGAACGTTTGTAATCGAGGAGCGCTTCGTGAATTACGGGGGCATTATCTTCCATCGCGTCGTCAACGGTAAGCAGGGAAGGGATGGGTTCATAGTCAATATCTATAAGATTTACTGCCAATTGAGCTGCTTCTTCAGTCGTTGCAGCTACCGCTGCCACGGGCTCCCCAGCATAACGGACTCGATCAAACGCCAAGGTAGGCTGATCTCTCAAAGGGTTACCCCACAGGGCATCATCATAATCGAGGGAAAACTCCTTTCCCGTAATCACTCCCCTGACCCCCGGAATTTTCTCTGCCTTTGAGGTGTCTACCCGTAAGATCTTGGCATGGGGAAGTTGGCTCCTCTTGACTTTGCCGTACAGCATTCCCGTGAGTTTTATGTCATCGGCGTATTGAGCCTGTCCTGTAACTTTATCGATAGCATCCACCCTCTTTTCTGGCTTTCCTATCGCTGAATACCAATCCACCATTATTCCGTGTTCTATTGGTCTAAAACTGATTTTCCCCGAAGCTGTGTTGGGAATATCCTCTCCACAGGGCTTCACACAAACAGATCTTTCCATTTCTCCATGAGCTTATTCCTCAGTTGGTCGCTTACATCTACGACATGAGGAAAATCCCCCCTCAACTTTCTATGGTACGGTATGCAAGCATCGATAAGAATTCTGTTGTTATAGTTTCCTTCCTCCGGTAACACCAAGGGATCTCTCCCCGAAGACCACGCCTTTCTTATGATGTCAATATCATCGACGGGGTCAAACCTCGTTGTGATAGCCCACATTACCTGGTCGATATCTGAGGGATCAATATCGTCATCAACCACAATTACCCACTTTCCGTTATACGCTGCGGCCTGAGATGCCGAGGACGCAACATGGAGGACTTGTCGGGCATGCCCGTGATACCTCTGTTTGACCGAAACCACTAAGAACCTTACCCCGAGCCCTGCCGGATGCTGCCACACTCCCCTTACTTCTGGAATGTCAGCCCTGTCCAGTGCCTCCCAAATCGCGGCGCTTCCGGTAACGGACTTCAACAGTACTGTCTCGTCTATTGGACGGTGTTGAGGAGCACAACAGAGGATGGGATCATTCCTGTGCATTACGCTTTTTACACGAACGTAAGGACGAGATTTGGGTAAGCTACAATAGTATCCCGTCCACTCGCCAAAAGGCCCCTCCTCTTTCACTTCCCCGGGGACTGTTTCACCTTCTATCACGATCTCAGCCGAGGCAGGGATGGGAAAACCCGTATACTTCCCCCGAATCACCTTGATGGCCTCTCCTTTGATGCCACCCGCATAGTCATATTCGGAAATGCCCTCAGGAATCGGTGATGCTCCCAATAGATAGATGAGTGGATCTTGACCCACCACGATTGCAACCTTCATGGGCTTGCCCTGGGCAAAATATCTGTCCCTGTGTATTCTTCCGTGTTTTCCCCCCGTGATCTGTAGGCCAATAGTCCTCTCATCGTATAATTGTGAGCGGTAAGTTCCCAGGTTGTACCATTCCCTGTCGGGATCTTTTGTAATTGCCGCGCAGGCTGTGGCAATATACCGTGCTCTATCCAGTTCATGATGTCTGGGGACGGGAAATTCCAAGAGATTTACGCCATCATCCGTTTGAACATTTTCCAGCACAGGGCCAACCTCCACAAACTGAGGGGAAATCAGTTCTAAATTCCTAAGCTTTTCGCGGTATGCCGCAACTAATTCAACCTTCCTCTTATTCAGGGGTAGGCCTAAGGTGAGGGCAACCCGGTTAAGAGTGCTGAAATGTCCATAGAGTGTTCTATACCCCTTGGGGTAATCCGGTATTTCATCAAACAGCAAGGCAGGTGTCCTATCCTTGTATCGTTCGTGCATCAGTTGGGTTAACGGTCCCATTTCAGCATCCCAGTGTGCACCGGTTACCTTTTTGAGTTCTCCAAGGTGTTCTACTTGCTGTAACCATTCCCTCAAATCAGAATACATGACACTCTCTCCTTGCTTTTGTTCATCCATCGAGCTTTTTTTTTCGTAGAGCGCTAAGAATTTTATCCGGCGTTATGGGTAAATCCTTAATTCTAACTCCTATGGCATCATAAATGGCATTGGCTATGGCTGGCGCAGTGGGGACTGTGGTCATTTCTCCTATCCCTTTTGCTCCCCAAGGGCCTTCCCTATGGCCTGCTTCAACGATAAGAGAAGTTACCTCTGGAATATCGAGCGTAGTCGGCATCTTGTAATCCGCAAAAGACGGGTTCAACACGTCACCTCTTTCTCCCACCATCATCTCTTCGAATAACGTGGGACCGATACCGTGAACCATTCCACCCTCAATCTGTCCCTCGCATGTTATTGGGTTGATCGCCTTTCCGACATCATGGGCGCCTATGGCTCTAAGGATCTTTACCTGCCCCGTTTCGGGATCAACCTCCACTTCAGCATAGTCCGCACCGTACATCCAAAAGATGCTTGAGGCTGACCACATCCCTCCAATCCCGTCCTCGACCAAAGGGTAATACGATCCCTTTCCGATGATATCGAGGCCAGCACCGTATTGGTTTTTGATTGTTTCTGCAAAGGAAAGCGTCGATCCCGGATTGTCCTTTGAATAAATCTCACCCTTCTCTGATCGTAGATCTTCAGTTTCCATCCCTAGCAATCCAGAAGCGATTTCAAATAGCTGCTCCCGAGCATCTTTTGCCGCTTTCCTTACCGCATTGCCCATATGAAAAGTACTTCTGCTGGATGTGGTTGAGGCATCGTAGGGAGTCACATCTGTATCTGGCGTGGCCACCGTTATACTCTCCAAAGGGACGCCCAATTCCTCTGCTACCATTTGAGATAGTATTGTTTTCGCTCCCTGCCCTATCTCCACTGTGCTCGTTAAAACCTCCACGCTGCCATCCTGACTGACTTTAACTATAGCCGACGAGCCTGAGGGAGTCTTGGTATTCTTATACCCACAGGCAATTCCCTTCCCTTTATTTCTCTTGTTGGGCTTAGTCCAGTCGAGATTTTGAGCTACTTTCTTGATGCACTCCTTGAGGCCTACGCTGTGGAGTACCTGTTGACCCGTTGGAGAGATATCCCCCTCCTCTACGGCGTTCTTCAATCTTATGGTTACCGGATCGATCCCCAGCTTGTGGGCTATGATGTCCATTTGGGACTCGTGGGCCCAGGCTACCTGGGGATGCCCGTAGCCCCGGTAGGCACCGGCAATTGGCTTATTCGTGTAAATGCAATAACCATCGACCCTTACATGGGGAATTTTGTATGGTCCTACAGCTGCTACACAGCCTTGCTGGCAGACCGTAGGACCTTTCTCGGCATAGGCTCCAGTATCATAAATCACCGTCGCTTCTCTAGCCAAGATTATTCCATCCTTTTTAACCCCCGTCTTGAGCTGAACAATGCTGGGGTGCCTTACGAGGGAAGAGGTGAATACTTCTTCCCGGGTCAATACCATTTTTACCGGCCGATCATCTGTCTTTGTGGCCAGAGCAATACAGAGAGTCTCCACCTTCAAGCCGCCTTTCCCCCCAAAACCGCCTCCCATGTATGGCGGTAAGGCTACCCTTACCTTTGTCAAGGGGATCCCCAACGCAGCGGCTAGATCCTTGCGTAAACGATGAGGAGCGTCATTCGTTACCCAAACAGTTATCCTGCCTCCGGGGTCAACCTGAGCTACAGCCATATGTGGCTCTATAGCTCCGTGCTGTACCATTTGGGTCGTAAATGTATCCTCAAAGACATAGTCACTCTCATCAAAGGCCTTATCCATATCGCCCTTCATGAACTGAACGTGGTGACATATGTTGCTATTCCTTACCGGCCTGACAATAGGTATGTGCTCATAGGTGTGAAGCTTTTCGTGAATGAGAGGGGCATTTGGCTCCATCGCCTTTAAGGGGTCAATGAGAGCCGGTAATTCCTCGTACTCTACCTCTATCAAGTCAAGGGCTTCCAGGGCTATGTCTTCATCAACAGCAGCTACGGCAACCACAGGCTCTCCAACATAGCGCGCCTTATCGAGGGCTAAGAACGGGTAATCCTTTAGGGCTTCTCCCCCTAAAACGGGGATGTCTTTCCCCGTTACTATCGCTTTAACCCCGGGCAATTTTTGAGCTTTGGTTACATTGATATTCAGAATCTTGGCATGAGCATATGGACTCCTTAGAGCTTTTCCGTGGAGTAGGTTTGAAAATCGTAAATCGTCACCGTATACGGCCCGTCCGGTAACCTTTTCTACCGCATCTACCCGAGGTATAGGTTGTCCCACGACCAGGTTCTTCGGCATAATCTCATCCTCTCATCTTCTCCGCTCCAGCCAAAATTGCTGTTACAATCTTAACGTATCCAGTGCATCGGCATAAATTACCAGCGATTGCTTCCTTTACCTCCTCCTCTGTAGGGCTCGGATTCTCGTCCAAGAGCGCCTTAGCGGAGAGAAGCATCCCCGGAGTACAATAGCCGCATTGAACCGCTCCCTCTTGAACAAAAGCCTCCTGCAGTGGATGGAGCTGACCATTCTTGGCTAATCCCTCCACAGTAAGAATCTCCTTTCCACGAGCCTCCATTGCGAGTATCAAACAGGAGTTAACCGGCTTCCCGTCGAGAAGAATTGTGCAGGATCCACATTGGCCTGTATCGCAGCCCTTCTTTGTCCCCGTTAGTTCCAACTTATACCGTATAACATCAAGCAGAGTTTCATTGGCTTTTACTGAGACTTCGTGGATTTCTCCGTTTACTTCCAACTGAATTAAACGGGTCATCTTCACGCCCCCTTTGGGTTTCGATTTATTGAAACGTGCTCCAGTGCCCGTTGTACGAGGACCCTAACCATTTCCTCTCTATACCAAGCCGAGGCTCGCACGTCGGAAATAGGGTGTGCTTCATCAGAGGCTATTTGGGCAGCTTCTTCGATCAACGCAGCGTCAATTGGCTTCCGGTTCAGAATGCCTTCCGCCTTGGGGACCCTCATAGGTATAGGAGCCACAGCTCCCAGAGCTATTCTTACCTTTTTCCATTGATCTTTATCTCGATCGACAACAGCCGCCACTGCTACACCCACGAGGGCCAGATCCACGGCTCTTCTACGACTAATACTTGTGTATACTGCGCGAGTATGCGGGGAGGGAGGGGGTACTATAACCTCTGTAAGGATTTCCTTGTCCAAAACGGTCAACCCAGGTCCCACGAAGAACTGTTCCAAAGGGAGCACCCTCTCTCCCTGGGAGCCGAACAATTTTACTTTAGCACCCAAGACTAACAGGGGTGGAGCAGTCTCGGCCGAGGGAGATGCGTTACATAGGTTACCCCCGATAGTAGCGCGATTTCGGACCTGAACCGAACCGAGGACTTTTGCTGCCTCGGCAAGGGGAACGAATTGTTCTCGAACTACACGAGAGGTCTCGACCTGCCGTATAGTGGTCAAGGAACCTATTCTCAATCCCTTCTTCTCATCGTATTTGATATAATCTTGGCCGGTAATGCCTTTAATGTCGACCAGGTATCGAGGGCTTAATTCCCCCTCCTTCATGTCCACCAATAAATCCGTGCCTCCCGCAAGAATCTTCGCTTCTTGGCCATACTGATCCAGTAAGGAGACAGCCTCTGATAAACTGGAAGGTTCAAGGTACTCAAATTCCCTCAGCTTTCTTAACATCTCTTATCCCTCGCCCTTTTTGGTTCCTCGGTATAGAATTTCTTCCATATCTCACCGTTTTTGAGGCCTTCTGGTATATCCTCAGGCCCCATCGTCATATCCAAATTGATATGCGCTTCCCCGGCTCTCCAGGCATGACAGGGTTTGCCCAAGGCCAGGGCTATCTTGGATTTTTCCGGTTTTCCCGCATTGATTTCCATAACGGCTGCGGATAGGGAGGTTTCCTCGGAGAAGTGGGTTCCATGCCTACAGATAGAGTTAGGGCCGGGCCCATTGGCGTGATCCATGGAGAACTCTATCATTTTCTCCAGTGTAACGTTTCCCTTGTTCTCGGACAAGAGCTGCCGGGCGCGGATGTACCTGCAAATACTCGAGAGATCGTCCTCCCTGTTGAGCGCTTCCAGGAGAACAAAACGATTGGATCTTGCCGCCACTTCATCTTTCACAATTTCCGTAGCGAGCTCATGGTAAGATCCTTCAATGATCATCGCTTGTTGAGCGTCGGCAAATTGGATGTTCCCAGGTGTACTCATAGGATTTTCCAGGAGATTCGGGAGAATTGCTTGAGCTGCTGCCAGTGCATTTTTGCCCCTTTCTAAACCTTCTCTCATGAGCGCCCCTCTATCTAGGGCCTTTATCTGGATAGCATCCCTCTCGGCACCCCTTTTTTCCAACTCGTGCGTTCTGGAGATGTTGCTTCCCGCCGCCACTCCCTTGTCATTTAACCCCATCTTTATTGCTGTAGCCCCGGCAGCGGCAACACCGATTATCTTATTGCCCCCCTCAGGATTGAGTGCAAGAATCACATTTATCTCTTTGTTTTTGTAGCAACTGGGCCCTACGTATGACTCAGATCCCACCTTGTCGCTGTTTTTGAGGAAAATAGTGTTCCCCGTTGCGCTGGCGTTTCCAAGGGCCATCAAAACGGTGCATTCCTCTGGAAAAGCAAGATCATGGTAGAGGTTGTAAGCTAAAAGCTCCGGATATTCAATATCTGCCCCTTCTCCAACACCCTCAATTTCCTCAAGCCTTTCTGGAGCCCACAATCTTTCATGTTTAAAGGCATTTTCTATCACCTCACTCTTATCAAGCCCTTTAGCTCTTAACACATTCCAAAAACTCGCAAGGTTCTGCTTAATTTCGGAACTCAACCATTCTCCCTGTTTTCTCCCGATTTCATGGCGACTTCCCTCGCAGAATAACACTGTGTGAATCATCATAAGCCTCCTTTTTGTTGGTATTATGTTCTAAGCTTCTTACATGAACGTCAATCCTAGGCAAACTAACCACGTTCATAGGGTTAAAAACCACACCACTCCACGTATAGGTCCCCCCTCAGACTATGGGTTTGATCAATTCTCCGCGAGGTTTCCCTAGAATATCTCCATCTTTCATCACCACGTTACCCCGAACGATGGCATACACGGGTAACCCCTTAACCCTCCATCCGTCGAAGGGGGTAACTTTACTCTTACTATGTAATTTTTCACTGTTGATAACGCCCTCTTTTCCCATATCCACTATCGTGAAGTCGGCATCTGTTCCAACCTGAATGGTTCCCTTCCGCGGATAGAGGTTAAATAGCCTCGCCGGATTCTCTGAGGCAAGTTTTACATAAGTCATCAGCGAGAGTCTGCCTTCATTCACCTGGGTTAACATCAAAGGCACACTCGTTTCCACGCCGGTAAAGCCTGGAATTGCCTCCCAAATATTCTCCTTGATTTTCTCCTCGCGGGTATGAGGGGAGTGATCAGTGGCAATCACCTCTACCGTTCCATTTAATAACCCCTGCCACAGAGCTTCCCCATGTTCCCGGGATCTTACAGGGGGGTTCATCTTTAGGATAGAGCCAACCTTCTTCATATAGTTGCAATCGAGAAGGAGGTAGTGAGGGCCTGTCTCTGCAGAAACCTGGACTCCTTTCCCCTGAGCTGATTTAATTAATTCGACACCTTCTTTTGAACTTAAATGATAGATGTGAAGGTTACACCCTGTTTCAGCGGCAAAAAGTATTGCTCGCTGGATTGCCTCAGCCTCCGCTACGGAAGGACGAGCTTCTAGATGAGCTAAGGGATCGGTTCTGCCTGCTTCTTTCAGTTTTGCGGTCAAGTAATCCATGATTGGATTATTTTCTGCATGTACACCAATTCGAAGTCCTGTCTCTGCTACTAATTGAAAAGCCCTAAGCATACCTCCATCGTCCGGGGCAGGCACGCCTCCCACGGTTGCACCCATAAATATTTTAAAAACGTTGATACCCGCCTCAGCTAGTTTTGGTATCTCCTCTATGGTATCTCCAACAACTGCTGCAACCAGTCCATAATCAACGTAGGCTTTATTCTTGATGCTCTCTTTTTTCTGGAGAAAAGCCTCCACCGTAGAGCAGAACGGCTGATTGTTAGGCATATCACAAACGGTAGTAACACCGCCAGCCGCTGCTGCCATTGAACCTGTCTCAAAATCCTCCTTGTAGGTATATCCGGGTTCTCTAAAGTGAACATGCACATCAATAATTCCTGGTAAAACGTATTTCCCCACCGCATCGATGACTTCTTTAACCTCCGGAAAACTTCCCCTTTTGTCTATGGCCACAATTTTTCCCTTTTCAACCGCTATGTCATCTCCTTCATAAATCCCTTGGGGTGTCACGATTTTGCCTTTTCGGATAACTAAATCAACTGCCATTTTGATTTTCTCCTTTTAGGTTACGTTATTTTCTCCCTTACTCAATTTCTTAATTTTTTATACTGCCGTCAAAATTAGATTCTTGTCCTTTTATTGGGGCATTAGCCCTGGGTTGGTCTTTTACATAGAACGATTCGTCCCACTATTCTTAAGTCGTGTCCGCGATTTTTGACCACAAGACTCTCGAATGATGAGCTCCGGCTCCAGAATGACTTTGTGCGTGTAATTCGTATTTTTCCTCTCGATAAGATCGATTAATATCTGAACGCCTAAGTTTCCCATGTCGTATTTATTTTGGCTAACTGTTGTCAATCTAATCCTCTGGTTTGAGGCAAACTCTGTATCATCAAAACCTACTAACCCGACATCTTCTGGAACACGCAATCCCATCTCCTCGACGGCGTCAATCACACCCATGGCGATATAATCACTTCCTCCGAATATGGCTTCGGGCCGATTTTCCATCTCGAGTAAACGCCTGGCTCCATCGTATCCCGTCACTCTCGCAAAAGGACCATGAATGATGTAATCCGGGTTAAGGGGAATCTGGTGATCCTTCAATGCCCGTTGATACCCCCTCAATCTGTCTAATCCCGTAGATACGTTCGATGGCCCGTCGATAATAGCGATTTTTCTGTAACCGAGATCTATGAGGTGTTTGGTAACCTCGTAAGCCCCCTTCACGTTATTGAGGACCACGTAGTTAAACGCCTCTCCGCTCAATTTTCTGTTAACGAGAACGAGGGGTAACCGCTCAGCTATTAGTTTTTCGATAAGGGGTTCTCGGAGCCGGGCTGAAGTGAAAATGAATCCATCAACGCCTACATCGATCATGAGATGGACATAGGTCTCCATGCGTTCAGGTTTGTTATCCGTGCTGCAGAAGATCACGTTATAACCTTCTTGATGCGCCTTGTCCTCGATTCCCCTTGCCAGTTCGGCGTAGAATGGGTTGCTAATATCTGCCACAACCAACCCGATCAAATTGGATCTTTTCAGGACAAGATGGCGAACTCTGGCATCCGGCTTGTAACCAAGTTTGTTCACGAGGCTCAAGATTCGATTCTTAGTTTCTTCTCGGACTCTCTGGTCATTGCTGAGTACCCGAGCCACAGTAGTGTGGGAAACCTTTGCCATTTTAGCAATTTCTCTTAGGGTCAATTTCTCTTTTTCCATCACTCTGTCATTACCCTGGGACAGTTTGGCGAGAAGTATTGAAAAATGGAGACGCCCAAAACTGCAGAACTTATCGACCGCGATTTATGTTACATGTAATATCCAATTTTGGAAAAAAAGAATTTGATGTTACCTGTAATATTGAATGGCAATCCGTTTGTCAAGCTTTTTTTCATCGCTCCACTAGAAGTGGACAAAATAGTTAGCCGTTGGGAAATAAAGGGTGAAGAGTAAGGGTTAAACACAAGGGTAGAGAAGTAA
>Ga0209427_10000897_pt1 | contig 33160 bp, 32 predicted proteins | sample DeeMarSWOR136_30_FD_187465 | JGI IMG/M metagenome (GOLD analysis project Ga0209427, IMG submission 187465) | Marine sediment microbial communities from White Oak River estuary, North Carolina - WOR-1-36_30 (SPAdes) (version 2) | ecosystem: Environmental > Aquatic > Marine > Intertidal zone >...
CCTTTTACACGTTAACTCAAGAAGCTTCACTTGTAATAACTTCAAAGACTTACTACCGAGAAAGGTTGCCCTCCTTATGACGCTCCGCAATTCTAAAGTTTTGGAAAGAGACTCGTCCTGAAAGGGCGGGTAAAAACCAGAGCAATTCTTTCACGGCTTCTCACTGAAGCGTGGGTGAAATTCACTGCCTACCCGATTTCAACAGACAGGCAGGGCAAGGCTTGTGAGAGACATTCTGGTTAAGCGCTCCCATCTTCATAGAGAAGGAGGAGTCGGAGAGAGCTGAGTTGAATCGTTTTGACCCTTTGAATTTCTTGGAGAGGCGTGAAGACCCTTATTATTTTTTTCTCCTCGAAGTAATTTCTTATCATCCCCAAAGCCAGAGTCTCATCGTACCCATCCTTCAATCCTATGAGAAGGCTGTTCATCTTTAAGGCCCAATCAAGCGGGAGGGGAGCACCATTGGGGTCCAGCACCTCGCCTTCTATTTGGACTTCTTCAATGGACAATTCTTGGACGGCAGAATACTTGAAATAATCTCGAAACTTATTCGTTCTATTATTTCTCCGCTCTTCCATAGACTTCGGTCTGGCCTGTTCGGACAAAGGGAGGCGATAGGTTTTGTAAAGGGGGTTTTCCTTGTATTGTTCCAAGATCGACTCTATTTCGTCATCTTTTTGTAAAGCAAGGATAAAACGCGGGCCTACCAGATCGATTTTTCTGCTTTTCAATTCTCTCCCGGCTTCACCCGAAACGAACCCGGTTGTATCCACCAGGATCACGTCAAGTCCGTATGAGGAAGCCTTATCCAACATCCTTTTCACTCCCTTGAGATGGATTGGAAAATGACCTTCGGGAGTGGTAGAGCCGACGAAGAAGATTTCTGGCGGTGATAAGATGACTTCCCAATCCGGATGTGATTTGAATACAGAAAGACCGATTGTGGCAGGAGGGCCGAGAAAGGATTGCCCAATGTCTGCATCTACAAGTCCGACCTTTAATCCCCGCTGGCAAAGGTGAGAGATTAGGAATTTGGCAAGGGTGCTCTTTCCTGTATCGGTTGCCCCGAGAAGAATTGCAAGCCCTTTTTCTTTTTCAAGAACCTCTAGTAATTCGAACCACTCTTTTGGAGCCGAAATTTCCATGGATCTCCAGTTCGCTAAATACCATTATCCTATTCACCCGAAAAAGAGATGTCAAGGAGACCCCATGGTTTTGGAAGAGACTCATTCTCCTACGATGCCCTCAGCCAGAAAATGGGAAATTGAAAAAAGGTGGGGAGATGGCAGAAGCTTTATCCGGGCAGGGGAAGTCCGCGGGCTTGCCCGTGGGTCTCTATTGGAGATTTTTTGAGAACAGTATTATAGTGAATTGGCCGTCCCAACAATTATATTGGACGAATGGCGAGGGAAGACTTGAAGATGAACTTCTATGATGCTCATGTTCATTTTTTTTATCATTGCCCAGCCGATGAACTCAAACGAATTTTTGAGGCTTTGGAAAATATTGGTCTGGCAGGTATGGATGTCCTGGTGATATCCGAATTTCCATCTGAGATAGAGACGGTTCTCAAGATGATCCCTGGAGCCTATCATCCCTATGTCGCTCCGCAGGTCCTTGAGAACCAGGAGGACCCTTTTCCCGCTCTTGCGTTGGCAGGTTCCTTAAGCATTGTACCTTTTCTGGATGCCCGTTTTATCCAGAAGGATATTGAACAAAAAATCAGAATATCTCACCAAAGAGGCTTCAAAGGCCTCAAGCTACTTTATGTCCCAGAAGAGGATTTGGAGTATCGTGTCGGAGGCATGGAAAAGGCATTCGGCCGAACCCGTAAGCATTCAGAGAGGATTACCTCACTCCTGATTGAAAGTGCAGCCTCTCACGGCATGTCGATTTTGATGCATGTTGATTTGAGAAAACATGGGGAGTTTGTGGCTGAAATGATTCGCAGCCATCCCCAGATAAACTTTAATATTCCGCACTTTGGCTTCTCCAGGAGGGCGATCTCCTCTCTTCTCGATCACTATCCCAATTGTTACACAGATCTATCGTCCCTGAAAATCTTCATAGAGGGAGATCCGGAATCGTATCGAGACTTTACTCGGAGATACCAGGATCGAATCCTTTTTGGAAGCGATGCCTTGGTCAGTCAACCGGAGAACATTCAATCGGCATTGACATTTCTTGAACGGTTTCTGGACAACGGGGAAATATTTTTCAAGTTAGCTCATGAAAATTATTTGGCCTTTCATCGCCTTTCAGACGGAACAAAGCCACGAAGTGAGGGAGGGTAGTGCCCCACTGGAGCGTGGGTGAAATGCCCTGCCTGCCGGTAGGCAAGCAGGCCTGCCATAGGACAATCCTGACCATATGCGTGAGGGCAACAGAGGGAACCTCTCTCGGTGTTGGCCTTTAGCTCGCGACGTGATACTGCCGGATATCCGGCTCCGCTGCGATGAGATCGGGGAGCTTGGCCACGGCGTCTTTGAAGTGCTTCGTGGCAAAGTGAGATTCGAGAGCTGCCTGACTCTTCCACTCTTCTATAAAGGTGAAATCTGTCGGATCTTCATTGTTTTGCAGTAGGATATAGCTTAGGCACCCGGATTCCTTACGGGTAGGCTCCACCAGTGAGCTGAGTACGGGTAGAAGCGCATCCACCTTGTTCGGGCGTGCCTTCACCCTTGCGATTATCTCAAGGTATCTTCAGGCATTCTTTCCCTCCTTTCTTCTTAGGGGCTTTGACACCATAGGTTGCCAGATGCTTTCCGGCGCGTTGCCTTACCAGTGGCTATTTTTCTCTTCTTCTTTCCCTGTTCTTCCTACCCGTCCCCCCTTGCCGATTTTTCAAAATGACTTGATCTAGGATCTCACCGCACGAGATGCATCTCCATCCCAAAAATTGGTCATCAGGACTGTAGAACCTTTCATAGACCATGACACTCCCACAACGATGACACTTCATACGAAACTCCTAAAATCATTTTTATCCCTTCATCCGCCTACGCAGGAGACCACGCCTGCGTGCAGAAACGCCAGGCATGCACTTCGGCGTGCAGGCACGGTTTCGGCCGTGAAGGAATGCGTTAATGCGCGATATACCATTTCAACGATCAATGTAACCTGCTTCGGCGGATTTCGCTCACCGGAGGATGACCCACCCGAAGCCTTGGCGCTTGCGCACCGAAGCGCTCCACCGCCCAGGGGCGTAGGTGGGTATGGTTTTTGGGGACCACGGGCTTGGCCCGTGGGGCTCCATTGAAACATGGTTTGTAAAATGGTATGGCTTTTTTGTCAAATGTTTCAGCAAGGGGGGTCAGCCCTTCGCAGAGAGGTGGGAGGGTTCACGCTTTGCCGATGGTTGAAGGAATTCTCTGGTTGTCCCCAAGGTCTTCTCGAAAGCCGGACTTATTCGCTTTCGCCTGCTCGAGCATGTCTTCCAGTGTAACATCAGGGTGGCGATACCGCTGATAGGTGACGGTTTTTTTCCCATACTGAATAGCTTCTTGCGGACACCACTGAATGCAGGCCAAGCATTGTTCGCACCGGTGAAGCCAGGCTGGCTTTTCATTTACCATCTCGATATTTTCGGACGGACAGACTTTCGTGCAGATGCCACAACCATTACATTTACCGTCCACCCAGAAATTCTTATCCAACTTGTGAACATTCGAAAAAGACATCTTGTAGATCAAGGAGAACACGATGTTCTGCCAGAATGGTCCTCTGTCCACCCCGTTCTGCTCACGCCGGAGGATGGGCCCGGCCACTGCCTTCACTTTTTCTTGAGCCTCTCTGAACAGTCGTTGCTGTCTGTCCATCGGGCCAGGACCGCCCCAGGGGAGGTAATTGGAGGGCAGGGCGATGGAATAGCCTGCGGCGAGCGACCTTTTGCGGGTGGACAGTAATTTTTGCAGCTGAAGCAATGTCGCCGCGGGTTGCCCGGCGTTGACTGCCAAGGCAAACAGGTACGTCTCAGGATTCACCTCAAAATGATTGATAAAGTGGACAACACGAGCGGGCAATCCCCAGATGTGGACCGGAAAGACGATCCCCACCCCTTCGGCCTCCACTTCAAACGATCTTAACGAGTACGGCATGAATCGAACCGTGACCTCTTTCAATTCCAGTGCCAGCTGGCGTGCGATCCACAATGAATTACCGGTTCCAGTATAGACATACAACTGCATCTTCATGAACAGCCCTCTCTTCCAGTAGTGAGACGCGCTGCGTTGACAAAACTGCGCAGGACCCCGCAAAAATCGTGCATCATTTGTTTCATATGTGAGCTGGCTGAGGGGCCCTCTTGGGATGAAAAGCGACCGTAAAGGTCGTTCCACCGGTATCCGCACACTCTTTTGCATTCTCGACGTGCGGGCACTTGGAGATATCTCCGGGACACAGATTCTGGTCTGTGGGGATGTGAACACACCGCTTGCTTGTCATCGAGAGGTCGAAGCCAAAACGTTGCCCATAGACCTTCATTCGAAGGAGGTCCAATCCCTTTCCTCCGGCTCCAAAGTCATAGGGTTTCTTGGAGGCGTACAGTTCCGTCTCTTTCGTATGGAAGAGACCGCCAAAGACATAGGCCTGATTCTGCTCTGTAATACCCACTCCATAATCCGCGATATGGAGTATGATTTTTTCTGCCTCTTGTTTGACCGCCACGCGAATCGCCCCACCGTCCGGTGTGTTTTCCACTGCATTTCTGAGAAGGCCCTCCACAACATTTTGCAGGATGAGGGGATCGATCAAGATGAAAAGATCGTTTTTGCCCTCCGCGTGGAATCGAATATTTCTGTGACTCGATAACTGTTTCACCTTTTCCAACACATCCAGAACAAACGGGAAGAGGTTGATGGATTGGAATTCCTCAGTGCTCCCGGACAGATATTGATTGAGCCATGTCTTGAGTGCATCGAAGTGCGACCGGACATCCCGTGGCATGTTGGGTAGATCCTCTATCCGTTGCCAGAGTTGATCGAGGTTGTCCAGAAGAACACCAGTCTCGAGTTCCTGTGAGATTCTGAAGATTTCATCTGTTTCTATCGAAATATCGGAGAGCCTCTCCAGGTTTCGCTCCAGAGTCCCAATCGTGTTCTTAAGATCACCATCCATGCGGAAACGTTTCAACCTCTGTTTCAGGAGCCGGATGTTTCCCTGGATCACGGCGAGGGGTGTTCTCAGTTCGTGGGAAATATGATTGACAGCCTTCGTTTTTGCCCGGTTCAGCTGCTCGAGTTCCCGGTGGGATTTTACCAGTGCTTCATGGGCTTGAATGCGTTCCGTGATGTCCTCGAGGGTTACAATATATTCGCCCGTGGCAAGTCTAACAGGGATGAAATGGATGATTTTTTGTGTTCCATCCTTACAGGTGGCGGGAAGCGTTCTGGGGACTTTCTCCCCTGGCCTCGTACTTCTCAGGTAATCGATCCAGGTCGAGATGAATTCTTTTCTGGACTTCGGGTCGGGGAAGGCCTTTCGAAACCATTCCAAACTGTTTGGCACTTCATCCAGATCATAACCAAATAACTCCTTGAATTTGGGGTTGATGTATTCAAAGCCTCCTTCCTTGTCGACCAGGATGATGCCGAAGGGAGCATTTTCTGAAAGGGTTCGAAATCTGTTGCGTTCATTCCGAACCACCTCCTCGGCTACTTTCCGTTCTGTGATATCCCTGAGATAGATGAGATATTCGGGGGTGCCCCGATAGACAATGCTTGCGGCCGAGACTTCGATATAGATCACCCTTCCTTCTTTCGTCATGCCTTTAAACTCATATCGAACAGGGACGGGCTCTCCCCTCTGTCTCCGCTGATTGATCGCGATGACCTTGTCCCGGTCCTCTGGGTGGACCACGAGGAAGGCAGATTGGCCGATAAGGTCCTCTCGCCTGTCGTAACCAAAGATCTCCACAAACCTCCTGTTGACATATTGCATCTTGTCCCCATGGATGATGGAGACAGCGTCGTTGGAGTGTTCAATGGCCGTCCTGTAACGTTCTTCGCTTTCAACCAGTGCCTCCTCAGCCATTTTCCTGTTGGTGATGTCCATCATGGTACCCTCGTAATAGAGGGGTTTGCCTTCGACATCCCTTACCAATCTCACGTTTACTGAGATCCACTGGTAGCTCCCATCCTTATGGTACATTTCAGCTTCATGGTTTTGAACGGAGCCCTGCTCAAAGAGAAGACTGATCAAGCGATGGTGATCCGCAGGGTTGACATACAGACTTCTTATGTCGCTTACGCTCCTGATCAGCTCTTCGGACGAATCATACCCATGGATGCGTGCAAGAGAGGGGTTGGCGCTGATGAAGTGGCCCTCCGGGCTTATCTGGAAAATCCCTTCCATGGCATTCTCATAAATATTCCTGTACTTTTCCTCCGTCTGTTTTAATATCGCCTCAAGCCGCTTCCGTTCAGTAATGTCCCGGACGTAGATGGCGATTCTCTGGACCGCCCGCCCGTCAACCAGGACGGGATAGAGGCTATTTTCGAATACCTTCCCCTCGAGCTTTCCCTCGAACCGTACCGGCTTTCGTGTCTCCAGGACCTTTTTCACCTTTTCCTTGGTGCTTTCGGCACGATCACTGGGAATGAGGTCATAGATCGAGGTCCCGGAGAGTCTCTCTGCCGAGACCCCGTAAAGACGGGCTGCGTTCTCGTTGGCGACAAGGATGAACCCTTCCCGATCCATCAAGAACGCGACTTCCTCCGTCGCGTTGAAGAGATCGAGGAAGATTTCTTCCGCTCGTTTATGTTCGTCCTCGTCATGTTCGAGTTCCGCAACCCTCTGGCGGAGGGATTCTATGTCTTTCATAAGAGATTTTTCTTTTTCGTCCCTGTCAGCCATGACGGAGTCCCTGAGATGTGAAATATATATTATTATTATAGGATTTCTCAAAATTTCAAGAACAAACTTTGCCTCGTGCTCAGAAATCAAAAAAGACAGGGCTACTGCCCTGCCTTTCGTTGTCTCTTGTCCGTCAGCACCTCAGAGAGGTCAATCGGTTAGGTTGCCTTTTTCAGGATTTCCTGAAGCCTGTCCTTCCCCTCACTGCGTTAGAACCCATGTTCGTTTTCCCGGGGAAGGGGAGCGTCGGTTTAGAGGACGATTACCTTGTCACGGAGACAGGAGTTGAGAGGCTTACGCTCACAGATCAAACGGTTATAAGATTGTAACCAATAAAGAGAGTGGGTTTGGTTTAATCACTTCTGGGACTCCTAAATCGTGGTCATCTTGACGCAGATGAATTCGACAAGTTATCATTATGGATATTTATCCTGCATAAATTCGCCGTTGGGAGGTACGAGAATGAAGAAGTCAATCGCACTGGGAATGTTGATGATTGCTATTCTGTTCCTTCCGGTGGGTCTTGGATTCGCCAATAAGTCTGCAACTTCTATCGAAGGACCCACAAGTGTTGCGAAAGGAACAGAGGTAACCCTACGTATCACCGTCACGCACAATGCCAATAGCTCGTCCCATCACACACAATGGCTAAAGGTGACAGCAAATCAGAAAGAGATCGCCCGCTGGGATTACACCGACGACAAGCGACCTGAATCAGCGGAATTCACCAAAGAGATTAAGATTAAAGTGGTGGAAGATACGGAGGTCGTCGCAGAGGCGAGTTGCAACAAGCACGGGAGCAGAGGTCCAGCGAAGCACAAGATCACTGTCAAGTGATCGTCGGCACTGACTGCATTAACCATGGAGGATGAAAAATGATGATCGGTGGCGTCTCAATCATTCTTATCCTGGGTATCCTGAACATGCTTTTGATTCTGTTTCAGGTCGGTACGGGACGGCGTTGGATCAAGGTTCCTTTTCAATTCCATAAGAGAAGCGGGATCGTCCTTTTTTTCAGTGCCGCCCTCCATGCCTTCCTTGCCTTCCTCGAGAATTATGGATAAGAGGGCACCCTTGGGTAAGGCGAGGCCACTCTTACAAAACTTTCATACCCTTCTCAGATCAGTCTCCAGCCGTCATTTCGGATCTTCGGGGTCTACGACAGTGGGTATGTTCCCAGTTTCCAATCCGTTGTCTGCTTTGCGTGATAATGTCTTTTCATTTCGAGGATCTTAGGATGATCTCCCCGATATAACAGGTGTCCCCTTTAACGGTCACCTCATGGATCTGTCTGTGATATCCGGGAGCATCAAACCCCACCGTATATTCCCCAGCATCTAGCCTATCGAACACGAAATCTCCAAAAAAGTCTGTTTGGGTTTCCCATTTCCCGCCCGCCTGAGCCGTCAGCGTAACAGGCACTTCTCCAGCACATTCGTTCTTGTCCCCGTAGATGATGGTTCCAGAAAGCGAGGACTTCGGCAAACCGAAGTAGAATACATTTGGTTTTGTATTGAACTCCGGATGCCGGACTTCTCCTTTTCTCTCTGCTAAAAGTTTTGAGACCTTACTGTTGGGATCATCCAGATCTCCAAAAATCATGCAATTCGTCGGACAACTCTGAACGCACCGAGGCTCGGTCCACCCATCGTCGACGAGATGAGCGCAAAACGTGCACTTCTGTGGAAGATTTTCTTCCTCATTCCAGAAAATGGACCCATAGGGACAAGCCTCCACAAGCTGTTTCTGACCAATCGCTTTGACTGGGTCGATGATCACAATGCCGTCGGGACGTCTGTAAATGGCGCCGTTCCTGGCCGCTTTCACACAAGGCGCTTCGCTACAATGTTGACAGCTCACGGGGATATAGGTCACTTTTATCCGAGAGGGCGAAATTACCTGTTCCACCTCTTTGATTCCAATCCAAAAATGCCCGAAGGTTGGCTGCGATTTCGTAATCGGGAGGAAATCGTTTCGCACGTGTTCATCCTTACAGGCAATCTGGCAGTTATAACACCCAATACAATAATTTAAATCCCTCACGACAGCATATCGAGTCATATTAATCACTGCCTCCTCTCCATTTCTCAATCTCTACCAAACATGAACCAGGAGCCATCCCCGGACAATTCTGAGAAATAAACCGGGAGGATGTAACCTGGTTAATGGTTCCGCCCCGGTCGATGGTCTTTGGGTCGCCAGGTTCGCCCATAGGATCGTATCCGCCACCCGAGCTGAAAGAATGAACAACTCCAGAGATGATACGATGGGTAACCGTGACAATTGCTAACACCGCCCCCCTGTCGTTGTAAATTCTGACAATATCACCATCGGCGATATCACGTCTTTGGGCGTCTTCTGGATTCATTCGAACCACCCAATAGCGATACCCATCCTTCAGACGCCTGTGATGGGGGATCTCATCATTCCAAAGCCCTTTGGCGTCAAACTGGGAATGGAAGCTAAACCGGGGATGAGGACTAATAAGCTGAAGCGGATATTTCCTTAACAGTTCTGCCGTAGTATGTCCCTCCCAGGAAGCAATATAGTGAGGAACCGGAGGTCTTTCCTTATCGTCAGGATCAAATCTCTTGAGGGTTTGGGATTCAAATTCGATTTTACCCGTTGGAGTTGCAAGGCCCTTTTTATTATTCACTGGCCGATCCACAATCCCCGGTCCCCAATCCCATGTATCCATCTCCCTATCCTCATAGAACCATCTAAAGGCCTGCCTGGGTTTGTAATCCTTCTTCACTGGGACAACATAATAGCCCTTTTTCTGGAATTCCTCCCAACTTATAACCTTTGGAAGATCGCTTATTTCATACATCCGCTTAACCCATTGGAGTTCGTCTCTCCCTTCTGTAAACTGTTCTTTAACACCCAATCGTTCAGCCAAGAGCGTAAAGATTTGATAGTCCGACTTCGACTCACCAAGAGGTTCGATGCACTTTTGCTGAAGGACGATTACCCGCGCATTGACCGGACTGAGGTGGAGAGAGTACCCCGAAATTCTGGCCCATTCCCCAATATCCCACCGCTCTAAATTGGTGCAAACAGGCAGAACAATATCCGAGAGACGTGCCTCAGGCTCATTGAAGATGGTTTGGTTCACGCAAAATTCGAGATTGGGATGTCGATACATGCGCACCCATCGGTTCGTATCCATCATCGTCCCGATGTAAGAGGAGCCCTGCCTATAAAGCATTTTGATTGCCGAATATCCCTCAAACGGAAAAGTAAATTTCGCAAATTGTTGTTGAGCGCTTTGACCATAAAAACCATAGACACCCCTCCAGGTCACAGGAGGCTCCGTGACAGCTTCTGGGAACACAGACCGATTGATGCGTTGACGGATTTGCCCCTGAACCGGTCGGTCTGGAAAACCACGGGGGCCCAATTCCCTCGGTCCCGAACTGCCCCCGCTGATGCCACCGTCCGCATAGCCTGGGAAATAAAAGCCCCAGTCCGCAGGCGCCCCGCTTGTTGTGGAATACATATTTACCCCGGGCTTGCCCAGACCCTGCATCGTGATCAAGAGTACCATCATACGAGCCCATTCGTGCCCAAAGGCAGCCCTGCCTGGGTGGCCCATGCCGGAACGACCTCCAGCTGCCAGGGTTGTCCTCTTCGTCCCCCATTCCCTGGCCAATGCAATGATATCGCGAGCCTTAACACCTGAGATTTCCTCTGCCCATTTTGGCGTCTTCGGAACCCCATCTTCTTCACCCAGAACATAAGCCTTCCATTTCTCAAATCCATAGGTATGTGTTTTTACGTATTCCTTATCATAGAGGCCCTCCGTGATCCAAACGAAGGCGATGGCAAGGGCCAAAGCACAGTCTGTTCCAGGCCTTGGTGTAAGCCACTTGTCCGCACTAATCACAGCCGTATAATTGCAGAATGGATCAATAAATACAAATTTGATGCCTAATTTCTTCATGTGAAAACGCCAATTGTCATTCTCATTCCAACCATAATCTCCTGAAGTGTTATTTGGATCAGCCCCCCAAAAGACAATCATATCCGTATGTTTAAATGTTTCTTCCAGAAGATCATAAGCAGGGGGTTGACCAAGTCTCCAATAGAAGCCCCACTGATGCATCGCCCCCCAAAAAAACCCCTCCCAGCTATCAGGATCATGATCGATCCAGGTACAGCCTACAAGGTTCCAAAATCGATCGAGCGCACTCATCCGGTATCCGATATTTCCCCAAGTACCGTGAGAAGAACCAGTCACCGCGATCGCTGAAGGCCCATATTCTCTCTTCAGCCTGATAATTTCTTTGGTTACGATATTCAATGCTTCCTCCCAGCGAATAGGTTCGTAACCGGATTTACCTCTGTTTTGGGGATTTCTCTTCCCGTCAGGGTCGAAATCAACACGCTTCAAAGGTGTCAGGAGTCTATGTTTGGTATACACATACTGCTTCAGCCCGTGAACCCAACAAGCAAGCGCGCCTTTGTTTGGACGAGTAAAGGTTCGGCCTCTTGCCTTAAGGGTCCAAGGTTCTCCATCATCGTTAGAATAGAAAAGCGGCGTCACACGGACGATCTCACCCTCTTTCACATAGATATGGACCGGCCCACTCAAGGTACAATTCACAAACCTTTGCTCACCCTTCGTTGTATAGCGGGCGGTATTTTTCGCTTCTTTTTTCATCGAAATCCTCCTATCAATTATTTCTATATGAATCTGGAGCCACTCCCGTATTTAATCGGCGAATTGTTCAAGAATTTTCTTACCTCTAAGAAATTTAAAAGGAGACACAGTTATCAAACATCAGGCTTATTGTAAACCGAAAAATATATAAAATGCTTTTACAAAAAATCTCAATAGTGACAGATTACTCTCCCCCTTTTTATTTGGCTTCGATGAAGAACTGCAAGAAGCCGCTCCAAAAGGAGAAGAGGGTTCTCTTCTTTTTGGGGACCGGAGAAAGGGAGGAGAGGGATAAAGATGGCTTCACTCCAAAAGAAGAGGAGAGAAAGTTATTCCAACTTTTGCGGGAAGAGAAAGCCTCTCAATCCACTCGTCCTTCCGGGTAAAAGAAAGTATTTTTTCCCCAGCGCCTAAGGTATAACCACTATCGTGGCGCAAAGAGGACGGTCTTAGGTTTCTTTTCCATTACCTTAGCCAACTCCTTGAGCGGCCCGTAGGTCATACAGCCCGCCTGGCAATGCTTCACGCAGGCCGGAGGAATTCCTTCGTTCGTCCTCTCGATACAGAGGTTGCAAAGATCTGTCGGGAAGGGGATGTAGTCAATAGCGATTTTATCGAAGGTTTCGAGAACGATCTCGTTGACCTTGATTCCCCACTTTCCAACCGGGTAGTTGTGTTCCTGCTTGCATGCCACTTCGCAGGTATGGCACCCCGTGCAGTATTCATAGTCGATGAGCAATCCGTGCCTCGCCATTTTGTTTTACCTCCCTTCCTCGATCTTACGCACCCTGCAAAGCATGGTCTTATAAGCACCACCGCCAAAACCGGAACGGCTCTGCGTTCCAGTAGGAATGAGCTGATTACAATTGATATCCCAGATACCGTAGAGGTTAGGCTCCCGGCCATCTGTCTCAGGCAGCCACCAGCCATGGGGAACCATGACGACCTTGGGGTGGAGGGTCGGGGTTACCACTGCCTTCCGTTTAATTCTGCCTCTTCGGTTCTCCACATAAACCCATTCTCCGTCCTCGATGCCCAAATCCGCTGCTGTTTTGGTATGGATCTCAATGATAGGATAAGGGTCAATTTCTCTCATCCATGGAATCATTCGATGCTCTGAATGGAAGTAAACCGAAGATCTTCTCCCGGTGGCCATGACCAAAGGATATTCTTTAAAGAGTTCGGGTGTCCTCACCTCACTCTCAGGAGGTTCATCATAGTAGGGAAGGGGATCAAGATCCCATTCCTCGTATTTCTTTGACCAGAACTCCACTTTCCCTGTCGGGGTGTTGAAGCCAGGCTTTCCATCTGCACGGAGCAACCCTTTTTCGTAGCGTCGATAGGGTTTCGAAGGATGACCCTCTGGAGGCATCAGCCAACTTCCTTCGGCTGCCAACTCATCAAAGGTGACCCCCGCAGGTTTCAATCGATCATTGATCAATTCTTTGACAGTTTTGTATTGGATCGCTTCCGGGTTGAAACGTCGAGCCAACTCGAGATTGATCTCCCAGTCTGATTTACACTCCCCTACTTTGATGGCTGGGACAACCACGCTCAAGGGAGCCCACCAGGACCGGAAACTCTCCTTTTCCGCAAAGGTGGCTGCCGGGAGGACAATATCCGCAACCGCCATGCTGGTAGGGTTGTGGAACGTGTCCACGACCACATTGAATTCGAGTTTCTTCAGGGCCTCATAATGCTTTCGGGTGTCCACGGCCTGGCCGCCCAGTATATTCGTTGTTTGAATCCAAGCTGCCTTAATGGGGTAGGGATCGTCCGTTAAGATCTGATCCACTGCCATATCCGGCTGCGCCCATCCCCTGAAGTTGGCCACCATTGGATAAACACTGGCCCCAATTCTTTTGCCAGTCAATTTCTTCACAAAATCCGCGCCATAGAGGCCTGTGAGCTCGTGAGAAGAAAAAGGATAGGTGGTGACTCCAAAGGCAGGCCGTGCAATCACCTCCCCACCGGGAATATCGAGATTTCCTGTCAGGCACCAGAGATGTGCAATGGCCTGAGCGACCGTCGTCCCCTCCGGACACTGATCCACGGGAAGACCCCAGTGAATCGAGGCTGGCTTGCTCTTGGCATAGAGGCGAGCCGCTTTCATGATCAACTCCTGAGGAGCCCAGGTGATGGTTGATACCCTCTCGGGTGTATATTCCTGGACCCGTTCTTTCAGTTCCTCAAATCCGTAGGTCCAATTTTCCACAAATTCTTTGTCATAGAGTTTCTCGTTGATGATCACATGGGCCATGGCCAAAGCCAGAGCCCCATCCGTTCCGGGCCGGATCTGAAGATGAATTTGAGACCTGGAGGCAATCCAGGTTGTGCGGGTATCGACCGTAATCACTTTCGCCCCACGTTTCATGCATTCCACCACCCAGTGGCCATGAAAGGCATCCGGGCAAGTAGGAACGGGATTGTTCCCCCAGACGATGATGCATTTCGGCGGTGTCCATTCTGGCGCATCGTACCTTTTTTCGTAGAATTGGCCCGCATCTAAGACGGCATAGTCGCCCTGGGTGGCAAACATGGCGGCCAGACGAGGCGTATAGCAGGATTGGCCTGCTAGTCCAAGCTGAACCCAGTTGGGGCTCCCGTAGGCATAGGCCAGGAAGGAGATTGGACCCCCGATATCTCGTCCTGTTCCTTGGCAGAAGAGCACAGACTCCGCACCATACTGGTCTCGAATCTCTTTGAACTTCTTCTCAATCGTATCGAAAGCCTCGTTCCAAGAGATCCGAGTCCATTTTCCTTCCCCTCTTTCTCCTCCACGTTTCAAGGGATAGAGGAGCCGATCAGGATGATAAACGTATTGTGTCAGGGCAAGCACTCGGGGGCAGAGCCTTCCTTGGTTCCAAGGATGATTTTCATCCCCTTCCACCTTGACCAATCTTCCATGCTTCACGTGGAGCTTCACACCACATCCGCCATGACAGCCAGCTCCGGGAGACCAGACCGTCGTCCGGACAATCTTTTCCTCTTCTTGATCTTTCTTCATCTGACTCTCCTTTCGAAGAACGAATGGGTCATTCTCTGAATCAAATTCCTCGGAATCGCTTCAAGGAAGAACGGAGGATGGCAATCTCATCTCTCCACTTTAAAACCCTGTCGAGGCGTCAAACATTCTACTATCGATCGGAGCTTCGAGTTCATAGGGTACCGATAGCTTCAATTTCGATGAGGTACTCCGGTTTGGGGAGCGAGGCCACCTGAACCACGGTGCTCCCCACCGGCTCCTTGACTAACTCCGGAGCATGTTCCAAGAAATACTTTCTCTCTGTCTCTCGATACCCTTGATAATCTTTCATGTCTTTCAAGAAGGTGGTCATCTTGACAAGATTCTTAAGAGAACTCCCGGCCTCTTTCATGGCAGAATCGATCTGTTCCAAGGCCCGCCACGTTTGACCTTCAATGGTATCCGATACGGCTTCTCCCGTTTCCGAAGACCTCGCGTTCATCCCAGAGATATAAATTGTCTTTTCCACGACCACACAATTGGCGTAAGGTTTTTGTTTTCCCGCAACAAAACAAGGGTATATTTTTTTCTTCATCGTGAGCTCCTTTCCTTTTGCAGCGTTAGGGTTTTGGCCGGCCTATCGTTGCAAGAGGGGTAAAAAAGATACAGGGTAAATCCCTAAAGGATATAACCGATGTTACAGATTAAGTCCTTCAATCGCAACAACTCGGAGCATGGAGCCATCTCCGTGGATCCAATTAAGCGGAAAGGCAGCGATGGTCACGCGTTTCCCAGTGACTTTGTCTACTTCTCCACCTACATTTTCAATGCCCGGAATGAGATTTCCGAGCAAAAGATAATGCGCCGGCTCATACAGAGGCCATTTCTCTTCAGGATCTTCTCCCGTTTCTTTTTTGTACTCCGCATCCAGCCAGGGCATGATTTTGGAGAGAGGGGCATGCGCAAGGGGACTGTCCAGGGCGCCGCCTGTAATCCCAAAACCCTTGATCCCTTTCTTCACCAACCATTCAGCCCCTTCCTTGTAAAGTCCGGGATAGTGGTTGATGTACGTGTAATGATCGTTCCATTTGTGGTGCCATCCCGTATTGACAATGACCCAGTCACCCTTTTGAATTTTGGGTTTGGCCTTCTCGAAATCTTCAGGGCCGATAATGTCCCATTTCTTTTTGTGGCGCATGTCGACAACCACTCCCGTTCCAAAACAACTGGACAGGGGTATTTCATCGATCCCCTTGCCCGTGCCGATGACATGAAAAGGGGCATCCATGTGGGTGGAGGTGTGCATCTTGCAGTGGAAGACAGCAGACTGTTTTCCATCCCTCTCATGATAGAGCATCCGCTCGATCACCACATCTTGCATCTGACCTACCCAAGGCCAGATGGGGATTCCCATCTCGATCGGTTGAGAAAGATTGTAAAATTTTAGTTTCTTCATGATCTCCTCCTTGCCAACTTAATAAGTTATCACAGACCGCAAAGGGGCTAGTTGAACCCCTCCTTACTTCATCAGACTCGGCAAAAAGAGCGACAGTTGAGGAACCGCCATCAACAGAGCCACGTGACACATGTCGGCAATGAGAAAGGGGAGAATACCCCGAAATATTGTTCCCATGGGAACGTTTGAAATACCCTTGATGATATAGACGTTTAAACCGACAGGGGGGGTAATCAGACCCATCTCAGTTAATCTTACGACAAGAATTCCGAACCATATTGGATCAAATTCCAACTGTACAATCAAAGGGAAAAAAATGGGAACGGTCAGCAAGACGATCGCCATGGAATCCATGACGCAGCCGAGGAGCAGAAAAACGAGTAAGATGAAAACGAGAATGACATAACGGTTGACAGGCAACTCACTGACAAAGGTTGCCAGCTCCCCGGGAAGTCGGGTGACCGATAGGAAGTAACCGAGAAACATCGCACCCAGGATGATTAAGAAAAGCATGCCCGTGGTGCTCATGGTATTGAGAAGACTCTCTCTGAAACTACTCCAAGTTAGCTTTTTTCTTAGAATTGTGAAGACAAAAGCGCCAAAAGCCCCGACGCCCGCAGCTTCAGTGGGGGTGAACACTCCCAGATAAATGCCACCCATCACCAGCAAAAATAAGACCAACACCTCCCAAGTTTTTGCAAGGGAACTGATTTTCTCCGGAAGATAGGTTTTTGGGCCTCGGGGTCCTAGGCCAGGGTTGATCTTCGTCATGAGTGCAATGGTGACGATATAAAACAGCGCTTCAAGAACGCCGGGAATAAACCCTGCGAGGAAGAGCTTTCCGATCGATTGTTCAGTAATGATCCCATAAATGATCAGAATAACGCTGGGGGGAATCAAAATCCCTATGCTCCCACCTGCGGCGATGCACCCGGTCGCAAGTGCAGGATCGTATTTATACTTTCTCATTTCGGGGAGTGCAACCGCCCCGAGCGTCGCAGCAGTGGCTAGGCTGGAACCACTGATCGCGGCGAAACAGGCACAAGCAGACACCGTCGCCATTGCCAGTCCTCCACGGAAATGTCCTAGCCATTTGTAGACAGCTTTATATAGATCTTCACTCAATCCAGACGTCAAGGCAAAGGCGCCCATGAGGATAAAAAGCGGGATCACCGTGAGGTCATACTGTGAGAAGGTCGCATAGGGAACTAGTTTCAGAACACCAAGGGCAGGACCGATACCGGTCAAATAAGCGAACCCAATGAAGCCAACAAGACCCATGGCCACACCGATCTGTATCCTTGAAAAAAGGAGAATCAAAAGAATGGCAATGCCAACAATTCCTGTTGCAATGGGTGTCATTTTTTTACCGCTTCAGATAAAGAATTCAAAAAATCTATGAGCAACACCAGACAGAAGACAGCGGAGGCGACAGCGACCACACCGATAAAAGGGTAGACCGGTATCAGGAGGACTGCAGAAGTCAATTTCGATTCATACTGTTCTTGGATGTAAATGAAGTTTTGCCATGTTATTAAAATGAGTAGTCCAAGGCTCAAAAAGGCGGTGACACTTCCAATGATCGCCTGAGCCCTTCTGGGCAATCGAATGACGAGAAGATCTACTGCAACATGACTCCCCTGATGGCCGCAATAAGCAACCCCGAAAGGCACGACGATCGCCATGAGATATTCAATCACCTCATACCCGCCGTGCAGAGGGCTGTTGAAAATATAGCGGAGCATGACGTCGGTTGCAGTAAGGAACATCATCGCTGCGAGCATGATCATCCCTATGGCTTTAAGTCCATTGACGACAGGGCCCACAAACAGGGTGAGAGCGTCTAACGCTTTTTTAATTCCCATCTCTTAGCCTCTTTGGTTTAAAAAATCGAACCAATTTCTTAGAGACAACTTTGATGCAGGGACCAGAAACATAGTTGATCGTATGCGTCTAAGATAAATGTGGATTGTATGAAAAGGTCCTCAACGGACACCCCCTTGGACTTCCCCATCCACCCCCTCCCATCCCCTTGAGGGTCAATAAAAAGGAATGGCGGAATGGAACCACTCCCTCAAAGAAGTGAACCTCCCACCATTCCTTTTCGTAGTCAAAGGCGGGTGAAAACAGTATCCCTATTTTTTAGCAAGTTCGAGAGTGGCGTCGAGGATTTTTTGGGCTGATTTTAGCCCTTTCCCTTCCATCTTCTTTACCCAATCCTTCCAAATGGGTTTTCCACCCACTTCGAGCCATTTCTCACGTTCTTCAGGAGGAAGAGAATAATAGATGATTTCACGCTTTGCTTCTTTTGCCTTCTCATAGACGCCTTCTTTAGCTGTATCAAAGAAGTTACGCCCCCAAAACTTCGACCCTTCGAGACCGCTGACGCTCATGATGGCCTTCTGGACATCCTTTGGTAAGCCATTCCATTTATTCTTATTCATGGACATCGAGAAGTAGACCACAGGGAAAGGTGTCTCTGTGTAATACTGTACAACTTCATACAGCCTGAAGGAAAGGATGGCTTCCCACGGGGCTCCCATCCCGTCTATCACGCCTTTCTGTAAGGAGAGGTAATTGTCGGGCATGGGAATCATCATTGGAACGCCCCCCAGTGCCTTCATTTGGTCCGTCGGTGGACCTCCAGTCATCCTGACCTTCAGACCTTTAATGTCTTCCAATGTTTTGACCTGTTTTTTAGTTGTGATTAAGAGATAAGGATGGCTGGTCCAGAGCATAAGCACTTTAACATCTTTGAATTCCTTTTGAATCTCAGGAAACTTCTCAAAGACTTTCCAGAGTATTTCGCTCCCTTTCTCAGCGGTTGTGAAAGGTAAAACAGGGAGGCTTATCACGTCAGCCAAAGGTGTCATGCCTGACCAATAACCATGAAAGCACCATCCTACATCTGCGATGCCGCTTTTTACGGCATTCCAAATGTCTGGGCCCTTGGCCAGTGTTTGGGATGGAAAAATTTCTATTTTCACCTTACCCTTCGTGGCGTCCTCAACCTTCTTTGCCCATGGCTGAAGTGCGTGAACCGGCCCCCAACCTGTTTGGGGATTTTGGTCCGCCAACTTTAGTGTAGTCACTTGGGCCATTGCGGGAGCGACCAATAAAAAGGCTAAAAAAATACTACCGAATACCATCAGGATTCCCCTCTTTTCCATCTTTCTCCTCCTTTCCAGACAAAGTTTGTGTCTTTATCTCCGGCCGGCTTGGGAGATAAAGCCTAGCAAATAAATACCAACATAGAGTACTGTTGTCAAGGCTTCGGTTTTTTTGTTTTATGACCGTTGCCCTCCTTTCTACCTGAAAAAATCGGCGATTGAATGAACTAAATTGGAAAGGAGGACTTTCTCCAGCGGGTGGGGCGTTTTAGGGAAGATTTGAAGTTCGCCTTGTGGGAGAGAGAGATAGGCATGGACGCTTTCTTCAATGCTTACCATTTTGTCTCTGTCTCCAACACCTATTCTTACGGCATGGGGAATTTGTCCCAATCCTTCTACTGGCAGGATATTATGTTTCCCTTGTTCCAAGAACATTTCTTTTGTTTTTTCTACCACATTTGTCCAGCCTGAAACGGCATGTCTCTTTTCTAATACTTCGGCGAAATGGGGAGTTTTTCTCAAGATCGTGTCAGCCTCCAAAGAAACTGCTTCACGATCTGCCCCTTCAGGTGTCCACAGAAATTTTGTGGCAAGTGTGAAGACTCTATGGATCCGTTCAGGTTGGACTTTAGCCAAATATAATCCCACATGCCCCCCCATGCTGTAGCCGAAGATATCTATCCTGCTAAGGGACTTTTCATTCAGATAATCCAAGACATTTTCTGCAAAATGGTCGAGCCTGAATGCCCTATCCTTGAGCGGTGAACTCCCATGTCCTTCAAAATCCAAGGCATGTGTTTGAAATGCATCCTCGAGAAGGGGGATCAGTGACGAGAATTGAGACTTGGAACCCAATGCTCCGTGCAAAAGCAACAGATTGGTTTTGCTCATAGTGTGATCCTTTCTTTAATCCTCTGCACAGGCATGGGGGCACCTGCACAGGAGATTCTTTTTAATGAAAAGAGGTTACATCGGGGCCTTTCTGGATGGTTCATCATGCCAATGAGGATCGTTGGAACAGTGGTGGGGTCGGCCATCATCCTCGAATTGAGGACTTCTTCCACCGTGATGCGATTTCGATACTTTTATTTTATTGCTCCTGAAAACGAGCGGCTAATGGAGATCTTCATTTTCGCATTCGGTCTCCTCGGGTGAGAAGGTGCTGACCAAGTCGTCTAACCCAAGTGCTGCTAAAGTCTCAGTGTAGGGGACTCCCGTTTCTGGGTTCCATCCACGAAGGTGATAATATTCTTTTAACACGCTCATGAATCTTTCTCGATCAAGGATATTTCCTACTGTGCTCACTGCCTCTTCACCGGAGTCAGGGATCAACAGTTTCCGACCAATGGGGTCAGTTTCAAAAGGTTCTGTGAAGTTGTACTCCGGGATGGCATCAGCGTCAGGGACCCTCCGGCCCTCTCGCACTAAAATGGCTCTTTGAAGATTAAAGATACGTTCAGCATACCGATCGAATTCCTCACCGGCGATGCCGGTCACGGCAGAGAAGATTTTGGCCTCCAAGGTAGGGTCTCCCAAATGATCGGGTGTGTTGAATGAGTCCATGATCGGCCAAGCAAAGCTACATAGGCCGAGGCTGTCCATGACATACGTTCGGTCCTGTATTTTTTTTGCAGCCAGCGCCTTTCCCTCATAGCTGGACAGATTTGCTGCTTTCTCACTGCCCCAGAACAATTTGGCGACAGCCCGAAACACTTTTGACGTTACAGAAGAAAGGTCCGGATGCAAGAGATGGGCTTGCCAGCGTGCCCGCAGATGGGACATCTCGTGGAGAAGGGGCATGTGCATCCTAGGCTCCATAGCGTTGAGCAGCCCGTGGGCAACAAAGACTCTAGGCGGTTGCCAGTCACCTAGACCAATGGGCACAACTGAGTGAGTTAACATAGCTCTGGCCTGGTCTGAAACGTGTTCGCGTGCTCTCACGAGTCCTTCAGCCAGGATATTACCGAAACCCTGCCTGTAAGCAATGACGTAAAGCAGCCTTTCAAGAAATTCTCTTGTTCCGATCTTGGACAGTGGCAGACCGGTTTCCTCTTCAGTCAGACATCCTGATTGATAGCATGCATAGAGCCACTCGATCATGTTACGGACTTCGAAGGTGCATAGAGAGTATTCATTGCACAAAGTGGGCGCATCGAAAAATGTATCGACGGACTCGTCTTTTCGAGAGAACTTCCAAGGCATGTATACTTCCATGGATTGACACTTGCGATATCCCTCCCTCCCGTTGGTGGTCCGATACCGACCCCTGATGCATTCCAGTCCACATTGATAGCAATCCCCTTTTCCAATACATTCCACTATCATTTCGTGACCTATCAAGCTTGGGGGCATGGATAGCCTGAAACGTTTACTGATACGCTTTGTATAGCGATTGAGCTCCTTGAGCCTACTCGGGTTGGCCACGGAAGGCCTTCCGGTGCCCTTTACTGCCAGGGCTTTTAGATTCTTGGAACCCATGACCGCACCAAAACCGGCGGAAACAGTCGAGTCATGGGAGGCAACAACGACCGCTGTTCTTACCTTCCTTTCGCCAGCCACGCCCGTCGTGATAAACTTTGCCTTTTCACCATGGACTTGGTGCAGATAATCTCTGACTTGGTAAACGCCTTGCCCCCACAATGACGAGGCATCCAAAAGTTCCGCTTTGTTGTTATGGATCCATAGGTACATGGGCGTGGGTGCACACCCTTCCACGACGACCCCATCGAACCCAGCCTTTTTTAACTCCGGCCCGATGAACCCGCCGAGATTGCCATAACAATATCCTTCGGGCAAAGTCATGGGAGATTTTCCCACTACCGATAACCGTGAGGCACCCTGGACGCCTGTAGCCACCAGCGGACCGGTCATGAAAATCAGCCGATTCTCTGGGTCGAAGGCCTTGATTTCAGGTTTCACTTGCTCCCAGTAAATCCTTGAAGCAATACCGCGCCCACCGAGGTATCGATCGGCATATGGCTGCGTCGGAAATTGTTTTACTTCACATTGACTCAAGTCTACATGTAATATTTTTCCAATCCAACCATACATGAAGGATCTCCTGAATTTCTACGAGAAGGTTGTTCTAAACCTTAACTTCATTCTGTGATTGCAAGGAGAGACGACCGAGAACCCCTTTCCCCGATGAGAAATTCAAGTTCTGGTTCATTCAATTCTATACTTGTTAAGGTCGGGGCGCAAACCTTTTAACTTAAAATAAGGAGACCCGGCTCCTCAATCAAGAAAGAGTCATATTTTTGACGAATTTTCCGCTTGACACAATGGATTGGGGATGGTAGTAAAAATTACCTCATTTTGATAACCTATTCTCAAATCACGAGACTATGAATTTTAACACACTAACAAAGACAATAAGAATTCTTGACCTTTTTTTGTCTAAGAAGGCAACGCTTAGCGAAAACGACATTTCTGGTTTTGTCAAGATGCCCAGGAGTACGACCTATAAATATTTGTCAGTACTAAGACAATATCGATTATTGGACTATGATTACGAATCGAGAGCCTATCGGCTAGGCTCAAAATTTTTTGAATTTAGTGAAGCCCTCCATTCACAGTCGAAGATTGACAAAATAGCACTTCCTTTTATGAAAAGACTTTATAATGAAGTCGGAGAAACGGTCCTTCTGGCTATATTAGTTAATAATAAATGTTATTGCTTGGAAACGATAGGGAGAGAAGATGGGCTCGCCTTTATTATTAAACGTGGATCTGAGCTGCCTTTGCATTGTGGGGCCTCAGGACAGGTATTATTAGCCTTTTCAGAAAGTGAGGATATCGAATTATTTTTAAAGCGGGCAAAATTGGAAAAATATACCGATAAGACGATTACCGACCCAGATAGACTCAGAAAAAAATTGTCTGGGATCGTAAAGACAGGCTATGCGTACTCTGAAGGTGAACTTTATTTAGGGGGAAGAGCAATCGCAGCCCCAGTTTTTGATCATTTGGGCAAAGTATGTGCTAGCATTTCGGTTGCAGGGCCTGCTCAGAGGATGGGGAATGACAAAATTGAAAAAATAAAAAATATCGTCACTAAATATGCCAAGGGAATAACAGAGACTTTGATGAAAGGAGGATAATCCAGGTATTTTTGTAGCCTCCGTCAGTCTCAGGAGGCGTGGTTATTATTTTTATTGTTTCGGGATATCTTTAGTGATTCCCCGAATCCGTCAACCTGGTTTTCAAGGGATATTAAGAACGAAGGGAGGAGGCCATGGGCACGAAGATCTATGATTTGAGTCATCCGTTAGGGCGGAACACGCCGTTGTGGCCACATCCGGGAGAGATGCCGGATGTGGAGTTTAGGCGGGTGGCGTATCCGGGTCGCAACAATGGGCGGTACACGACGGTGTTGACGTTGAAGATGCATGCGGGGACGCATATGGATGCGGAGATTCATGTGACGCCTGGGGGGTGGTCGATTGATCAGTTGCCATTGACGAGTTGTTATGGGACGGGGGTGGTTTTGGATATGCGGTACAAGAAGAAGTGGGAGGAGATCACGCCGGAGGATTTAGAGAGGGCGAGGCCGAAGATTGAGTCTGGGGATTGGGTGGTGATCAATACGGGGTGGCATCATAAGTGGAAGGTATCGGATTATGAGTATTGGAATCATTATCCTGGGCTTTACCGGAAGGGGGCGGAGTGGTTGGTGGCGAAGAGGGTGAAGGGAGTGGCACAGACGGCGGGTGCGACGGATTTGGCGTTGGGGCATTATCCACTTTCGAAGGTGATGCCGTGGTTGGATGAGGAGTATCGGCGGGAGACGGGGAGGGATCCGGATAAAGAGTATCCTGAGAATGAGCCTGCGCATCGGATACTTTATGGGGCAGGGATTCCGGGGATAGAGAATGCTGGGGGAGAGGTGGATGAGGTGACGGGGAGGCGATGTTTGATAGCGGCATTTCCTCTTCGTTATGAGGAGGGGGATGCGTCATTGGTTCGGTTGGTGGCGATCGTGGAGGAGTGAAGCGATGGGACTTATACCTGAGGATAGAGTGTTTATCACCGTAGCGACGACGGGGGGAGTAGTAGGGACGAGGGAGAAGAATCCTAATGTTCCTGAGCAGCCGGAGGAGATAGCGCGCGCGGCGTATGAGTGTTGGAACGAGGGGGCTTGTCAGATTCATATCCATGCTCGTGACAAGAACGGGATACCGACGGGAGACCCGGCGGTCTATAGTGAGATTCACAGCAGAATAAGGGCGTTGGGTTGCAGTATCATTATTCAGGATACGACGGGGACGGGTCCTCAGGTGAAAGAGGAGGACAAGATAAAATGTCTGGAAGCCAACCCGAAGCCTGAGACGGCGTCTTTGGACATGGGGACGATGGTGCGCAGTTTTGGTCCTTATGCAGGGACAGGGGATTTGAGATGGGCGAAGCACTTTGAGGAGTGGGCTGTGAAGATGAGGCAGGCCGGGGTGAAGCCTTCGATGGAGGTGTTTAACGATTCTCATCTTCGGGAGGTAAGAAACCTGATCGCCAAGGGTCTCGTTGACAAGCCCTATTATGTGGATTTTGCATTGGGTCATGGGTATCATGGTGGGATTGAAGCGAATCCATACCATCTTTGGTACCTTTTACACGATCTTCCTGAGCCTCAGGATACGGTGTGGAGCGTGATGGGGGTTGGAAGGGAGGAGCTGACGATCACGACGATGGGGATGCTTCTTGGGGGGGGAGTGCGGGTAGGGTTTGAGGATAATCTTTATTATCGTAGGGGGGAGCTTGCGAAGAGCAATGCTCAGCTGGTGGCGCGAGCGGTTCGGATTGCTCGGGAGTTAGGCAAGGAGCCGATGGCGCCTGAGGAGGCGAGAAAAATATTGGGACTCAAGCCGCTCAAAGGGTGAGCGTGGGGAGCCTAAAAAAAGCTGAAGGAGAAGGGCGATGGAAGACATGTTTAGGTTGGATGGGAAGATTGCTGTGGTGGTTGGGGGTGCGGGCAGTATAGGTGGGGCGATGTCACTTGGTTTGGCCCAGTATGGGGCGAGGTTAGCGATAGCGAGTCGGAATAAGGAGCGTCTTCAGGAGAGTGCGAAGAGGATAGAGGGGGAGACAGGGGCAGGGGTGAAGGTGTTTCAGGTGGATGTGAATGATGAGCAGAGTGTGATTCGATTGGTGGCGCAGGTGGTGTCTGAGTTGGGGACCGTGGATATATTGGTGAATGCCCATGGGACGGGGTTTCCCAAGGAGCCTGCGGACAAATTTCCTTTGGAGGGGTGGGACTATTTGTTTGATTTGAATGTGCGGGGGGTGATGTTTTGTTGTCGGGAATTTGGGAAGGTGATGATCAAGAATAAGAAGGGGAAGATCATAAATCTTTCATCGGTGCGGGGAGCGCGGGCGACGCTTTGGGGAGGGAATTTGGGGTATTGTGCGACGAAGGGGGCGGTAGACATGTTGACGAGGGCGTTGGCATCAGAGTGGGCGCCTTACAATATTAATGTGAATGCGATAGGGCCTTCATTGGTGGCGACGCCGGAGGTGATGGCGAAGCGGACGCCGGAGCAGATTCAGAGGTACATTGGCAATGTTCCATTGAAGCGGGTAGCGGATCCGAAGGAGGCGGCTGGGGTGTGCGTGTTTTTGGCTTCAGCGGCGTCTGATTTTATTACGGGTCAGATTATATACCTTGATGGGGGTTTGACGGCGATTGGTTAGGTGGGGGGGGGTTAAAGACTTGAAGGTAAGGGTTGGATAGGGAAAGAGGAGGGGTTATGAAATTAGTGAAGAGAGGTCAGGGGAAGTCAGAGGCGGCGAAGCGTCATTTTGGTCAGTGGGGGGTATCGATGGTGAGTCCTGGGGAGGGGAGCCAGCGGTTGACAGTGAGTCTTTCGCATTTTCTTCCTCAGGGAGGGGCAGAGATGTATGCTTCGCCTACGGAGCGGGTTTATTATGGTATTTCTGGGGTGCTGAAGGTGAGAGGGAAGAAGGGGGAGGAGTATGTAGTGGAGCCTGGGGATGCGCTTTACATTCCGCCTGGGGAGGAGCGCAGTATAGAGGCGGTGGGGACAGAGCCGGCGAGCATGGTAGTGATCATCGTGAAGCTCGATTAGAGGGGGTGAGAGGGTAGGGTTATGGAGCGGGAGAGCAAAAAGATACTGGTTGTGGGGGCTGGGCTGATGGGTCATGGGATTGCCCAGACGTTTGCGCAGGGGGGTTTTCGGGTGTCCTTGGTGGATACAACCCAAGAAGCTCTGGACAGGGGCTTGAAATTGATGAGGGCAAGCTTAAAGACCATGGCCGAAGAGGGGGTGTTGGAGGATTCGGCTGATAAGGTCTTGGGCTTAGTGACTGCTACCACGTCTTTGGAAGAAGGGGCAAGGGATGCGGATATTGCCGTAGAGGCTGTCTTTGAAGATGTAGCGACGAAGAAAGAGGTGTTCAAACAACTTGACACCTATTGTCCCCACAAGACATTGCTGGCAAGTAATACTTCCTTCTTAAATATATTTGATTTTGTGGAGACCTCTCGTCCGGATAAAATTCTCATCACGCATTGGTACGCCCCTCCGCAGCTGATCCCCTTAGTCGATGTGGCTGGGGGGCCCAAAACAGATAAGGCGAATCTTGAGTTAGTGGTTCAGATACTGAGGAAGATAGGTAAAAGACCTGTTCTGATGGAGAAGTTTATTTCTGGATACGCTGTGAACCGTATCCAGCATACACTGAATCGGGAGGTTAACTTTCTTCTGGACAATGGTTATGTGACTCCGGAGCAGCTGGATGAGGCAGTTCGCGTGGGTCTTGCCTTTCGTATGATGGTCGTCGGGGTAGTAGGTCGTTATGACTTCGGTGGGATAAGCATGAGGACTCGGAGGCCTCCCGGATTTGAGGAGGTTCCGCTGGATTACGAATATAAGACGCTTCAAGAACTGATCAACAAGGGGTACTTGGGGGTTAAAACAGGTCGAGGGTTTTACGACTATAAGGGGAAGAGCGAAGAAGAGATTTATCGTGAGAGGGATGTCCGGTTAATTGAGATGTTAAGACTCCTCAGGAAATTGGAAGCCAGGGGGCCACTCGAGGGACCTTGGGCCAAGGGTCCAGGTCCAAAGGGCTCACTTGGTGAGTGACGATAGGGACCGATTTACTTAGCTCATCGAATTTATGAAATGCCATAGACCTTTATGGCAGGAAAGGAGGGGAAGGGTCGTTTAAGACAAAATAGAAATATAACGGTTAGGGTTAAGATGAGCAAGGTTAAACAGAAAGGAGGACGATAATGAAGAAAAAAGAATTATCAGCATTATTTCATGGCATTTGTATGATCGTGGTCGCCTTGTTCCTCATGGCGGTCATACCAACCCCAGTTCCAGCTAAACCCATTGAGTTCAATGTCTATTATCATGGAGGACCTAAGGGTGGACAGTCCTTATTTTACCAGGATTGGATTAAGAAAGTTGAAAAAGCCACTCAGGGCAGAGTAAAGATGACCTGGTACCCAGGCGCCGTTTTAGGGCCACCCATGGAAGCCTATGAGATGATTAAGTCGGGTGCTGTTCACATGGGCTGCATTATTCAAGGTTTCTACCCAGGTCGCTTCCCACTATCCAATGTCATCCAGCTTCCCTTTTTAGGCCTGCCCAGTGCCGAAGTTGGTAGCCGTATCTTCTGGGAACTTTACGAAAAATTTCCAGAGCTTCAAGCAGATTACCCCGGTGTGAAGGTGCTCATCCTATACTCTGACGCCCCAACGCCAATCGGTACCAAAAAACCGGTTCGCACGATGGAGGACATAAAAGGTTTGAAAATAAGAGCCCTTGCTGGTGCCCCTACAGAAATGCTGAAAGAATTGGGAGCCGTCCCAGTTCTCGTGCCGCCACACGAAATCTATACATCAATGGAAAGGGGCGTGATCGACGGGTGGATGATCAGCTGGGAAGGGGCCGCTGGATTCAAATATGAGGAAGTGACAGACAATTTTCTCACCGCAAATATGTATCAGCCGGCACTCGCTTTTGTAATGAACCAGAAAGAGTGGGACAAATTGCCCCCCGACATCCAAAAAATATTTAATCAACATATAGGTGCTGCTGGAGCCAAGTTCTTTGGGACCGAGTTTGATCGTTATAACGACGAAGCTAGGAACAAGATAAAGGCGATGAAAGGTAAGGAAATCTTTCGGCTCTCACCCCAACAGGTGCAGAAGTGGAAAAAGGTTACTAGTCCGGTCTGGGATAGATGGCTCGCGGATATGAAGAGTAAGGGGTTACCAGGGAAAGCTGTCCTTGATGAGGCGGAGCGTCTCTTGAAGAAATACGCTCCTTAATGGTTAGTCCCGAGGGCCGAGTGAAATGACGCAGGGGAAAGACGATCGTTTGAGACGGATCATTTACGGTTTTAGTAAAGTCGTTTACGTCATATGTGGCGCAGGCTGCATGCTCGGCCTAATGTTTCTTATTGTGGTGGATGTCGGCCTGCGCTACCTATTTAATCGCCCGATCATGAGCAGTTATGAACTTATTTCGTTTATGATCGTCATTGTGGTGTTCAGTGCTCTTGGCTACACGGAGACGGTGGATGGGCATGTCACCGTAGAATTACTCGTCCAACGGCTCCCGAAAAGGGTCCAAAGATTTCTTAAGTTTCTTACCTCCTTGATCAGTGCAGGTCTATTTGCCCTCATTGCTCAGCAGAACATGGCGCGTGCGAATGCGCTACGACTGGAAGGGTTAATCTCTCAGATATTACATCTGCCGGTTTACCCTTTTTACCTCTTTGCAGCTTTTGGTAGTGCCCTGCTCTCCTTGGTACTGTTACTCAAGGTCCTGGACGTTCTACGACCTGAAAGGAAAGCATAAATGGATGTAACAACCATTGCCATCATTGCTCTGACGGTCATGTTCATCTTTTTGTTTCTAGGGATGCCAGTAGGCTTTAGCATGGCATTGATAGGGTTTTGCGGTGCGTTCTATGCAGTCGGCAAAGGAGCTGGATTGAGCATTATAAGAACCTTTCCTTATCAGTATTCATCTTCCTATGATATGGTGGTGATCCCTCTTTTTGTACTCATGGGAGAGGTTGCTTACCGTTCGAGATTGAGCTGGGATCTTTACCTTGGCATGAACAAACTCTTCGCGGGCATCAGGGGCAGTTTGGCCATGGCGACTGTAGGAGGATGTGCGGGCTTTGCCGCGATCTCAGGTTCAAGTCTAGCGACCGCAGCGACCATGGGGTCAGTGGCCCTGCCGGAGATGAAGAAATTCAAATACAATGCCAAGTTGGCGACTGGTTCTATTGCCGCTGGTGGGACGATTGGTATCTTAATACCGCCCAGTATTGTTCTCGTCGTTTATGCGATACTGACAGAACAATCGATCGGTAAGCTTTTCATGGCTGGTTTTTTCCCCGGCTTACTTGAGGCAGGCCTTTATATCCTTACGATCTTTATTCTCACCCGATTCCGTCCTGATTGGGCGCCTCCGGGAGCTAAGGTCAACTGGGGGGAAAGGTTGAGTGCATTTAAGAATTTGTGGGTACCCGCTAGTTTATTCATCGTCGTCATTGGTGGTATTTATACAGGGGTTTTTACTCCGACCGAAGCATCGGCAGTTGGGGCTTTTGGGGCCTTCGTTGTCATGTTTGCCAGGCGGCTAGGTAGTCGGCAAAGCATTATGGACAGTCTCTTTAATGCAGGGCGGACGACAGGTATGATTTTTGCGATCATGATTGGCGCCATGCTAATGAATTACTTTTTGGGAATAACGAAACTACCTATGAAGTTCGCTGCTTACATTAGTGGACTCCAAATGTCACCTTTATTAGTGATTATCGCCATTTTCATCGTTTATTTAATCCTTGGTTGTTTGATGGATGCTCTCGCAATGATTCTGCTTACCGTGCCTATTTTCTTCCCTATCATAATAGAATTTGGCATCGACCCTATATGGGCGGGGATATTCATAACGAGATGTGTCGAGATAGGAGGGATTACCCCACCGATTGGTATGAACGTTTTCGTCATCCATGGAGTGGCCAGAGATGTTCCTATGTATGACATCTTCAAGGGGGTATTGCCTTTCATCGCCGCCGATATCGTCTGTGTTGGTTTATTGGTAGCGTTCCCTCAAATTGCTCTTTTTCTACCCAACACCATGTTTAATTAAGAAACTGGTGGATTCGGCCGAAACGTTTTTATTGGATCAAGAAGGGAAAATGCAGAAGAATAGAGTTTCTCAAATGGAAGGCATGTTTTTGATCATTGACCATGGAAACGTGAAAGGTTTAAAGCACTGGGCCGATGAATTTGAAAGAAGAGGAATACCTGCTGTTATTCAAACAAATGAGTCTATGTTAACCGCGCATTGCGACATGATAAAGAACCTCTCTGTAAAAGCGTTTGAGATTTGTGGGGCGTATAATGAACGGCCGTTTTGGAATGAACCGTATCGCTTTCAACATGAAGTGATGAGCCGCATCAAGGATAAGATCGAAACATGTACAGGCAAACCCATGCGTATCTTCGGCTCAAAGTACTCTGCTTACGATGAGGTTACCTTGAAAACTGCTGATAAACTTGGCGTTGGGTATGTATTTGCCCGAGGGGCAGTGGGAGCGAGAGCCGTTGTGTATAAACCGGAAGAGTACCCTGTCACCATTGTATCCGTTAGCAATGTACCATCAAGCCAGTTAGGTACAGGTTCGTTATGTGACCAATCTTTATGGAGTAGGGGGGTAGATCCCGATGGTTTCAGGGAAATTCTATCGAACTTAAAAGAGGACCGAATCGTTCTCGTGGCTCAAACACACCTCAGCGGGGTCAAATTGCATTGGTGGAACGTTTACCAAGACTTCTTAGATGCGAGGATGGTTGCTTGGAAATCGTTGGATGAATTCGCCGCTCATCCTATTGTGCTGCCAAATGCAAAAATCCCAGTCAATACCGAAGTAAAATATTTAACGCCGCAGCCCAAAATACCTCTGGAACAAGAGCCAGACTATCCATTTTGAAGAGCAATAGATTGCCTGCTAAAAGGCGATTTATCCGCAAGGTTGTCATTCCCCAAAAGATGCCTCCATGAAACACGGTGATGTGTTGTTTGAAGAAAGTCAACTTGGCCCCTTTCCCATGCATCGTTTGAAGCGCATCACCAAGCCAACAACTCTCATTACTCGTAACGTTCAGAGAATAGATGCTCGGGAGGGTGCTTTTGATAAGGCAGCACGGGGTGATTTTGGACCTGACGTTCAGAGGGAGCAGACTCGTCCTAAGAAGGAGCCCCTCATAGCGGCCCAACTGGATGTGATCACCCCTCTAGTTTCTACCGAGGATAAGAACGTGGCTGCCTCCAAAGCACCGATCCCCGAAGACCCAACGGTTTTGAGCCGACATATCAAACGCCTTGGGTACTATCTGAAGGCTGACCTCATGGGGATTTGTCGAATTCCCGAATACGCTGTCTACAGCTTTGACAAGCTGGGGAACCCTGTCAACTTAGATTACCCATTTGCGATCGTGATCGTTATGAGTAAAGAATACCAGACGGTAAAGGCGTCCAACGGCTACGATTGGATTGTTGACTCCATCAGCTTTCAGGCGTATCAGCGTGCTGCCCTGGTAGCTCATACCATCGCTCATTACATCAGGAGGTTGGGGTATCGGGCCTCGCCTCAACATGTGCGCCGTTATCAGGTTCTCATGCCGCCACTTCTTCTCTGGGCAGGCATGGGTGAAGTCAGTCGGGCAGGAATTATCCTCAATCCATTCTTAGGGTTAAACTACAAAGCAAGCGCTGTTCTCACTGACCTTTTCTTAGCACCTGATGAGCCTATCGACTTCGGGCTTCAAGATTTTTGCCAGCGCTGTAAGCTATGTGCTGAAATGTGCCCGAGCAAGGCGATCTCCATGGGAGATAAAGTTATTTATAATGGCTACGAAACCTGGAAACTTGATGTGGAACGCTGCGCAAGTTTCTTTTTGTTAAACAAGAAAGGGGCCGGATGCGGCAGATGTGTAAAGGTCTGCCCCTTTTCAAGGCCGGCCACTTGGCCACACAATCTCGTCCGCTGGGGAGTTGAGCATTCAAACTGGGCTAGAAGGCTCGCCATCCGGGCTGATCACATCTTGGGTCGTGGAAAGGCGAATGAAAAGGAGAAGTGGTGGTTCGATTTGGAGGAAGTGGAGGGTGTTCTAAGGATAACCGAGTAGCTTTGAGGCGTGCTTTTGTAAAAAGAGTGTGTGTATTACCAGCGAATTGCTCGTCAGCAGAATTGGAGTCATTGGATTCTAATGGTTTCATTCATATCAGGCTTTATCTATCCTGTTTTTCCAAAGTGAGAAGATGGTAACAGAGTTTGGATATGCCGGAAAAATTTTGAGGGTCGATCTCTCATCAAGAAGCATCAGGGAGATACCCACCGTAAATTATACCGAGAGGTTTGTGGGGGGAAGAGGTGTGGCGGCTAAGATTTACTGGGATGAAGTTTTACCTACTGTCAAGGCCTTTGATGCAGAGAACTGCCTCATTTTCATGACCGGCCCTTTCGCTGGGATTCCGGGCTTAGCTGGCTCGACATTACAAATTTGCGGAAAGTCCCCAGCGACAACGCCAGAACAGTTCTGCTACAGCAACCTTGGAGGAAGCTGGGGGGCTTATCTCAAATTTTCCGGTTTTGACGGAATCGTCATCCAAGGGAAAGCGGACAAACCAGTCTACCTTCTCATCGACGAAGGCATTGCCCAAATAAGGGACGGGTCTTCCCTTTGGGGCAGGAATGCTGTTGAAGTAAAGAGAATTCTAAAAAACGAATTAGGCAACATAGCAAAAGTCATTGCCTGTGGTTCTGCAGGTGATCATCTGGTTGGTTTTGCCTGTTTGTCAGCGGACGATGAATCCAGTGCATCAAGTGGTTTCGGAGCAGTGATGGGGTCAAAGAAATTAAAAGCTATTGTCGTAAGGGGAAATAGAAAGGTTGCAGTGGCCAACCCTGAAAGGGTTCAGGAACTAACCAAACACATTCGTGAATTAAAAAGAGATGCAACGAGGGAAGAGGAGGATGGACCCGAGATAAGCTCAAGAAAGAAAAAGGTTGCCTGCTGGGGCTGCATCAGGGGATGTAGTAGGGCTATCTATAAAGCAGATGACGGT
>Ga0209427_10000898_pt1 | contig 33156 bp, 30 predicted proteins | sample DeeMarSWOR136_30_FD_187465 | JGI IMG/M metagenome (GOLD analysis project Ga0209427, IMG submission 187465) | Marine sediment microbial communities from White Oak River estuary, North Carolina - WOR-1-36_30 (SPAdes) (version 2) | ecosystem: Environmental > Aquatic > Marine > Intertidal zone >...
TCGATCTGCCAGTAATAAGTGGTCCCAGGATTAAGACCGGGACCAGGGGCCCCGAACCAATACATGTCGAGCATCCACTTGGCAGCTATCAGCTCAGCAGGACCCGGCGTCGGATTAGTGCCCAAGTATACGTCGTGGAACTTGGCGCTGTCGCCCGGATCCCAATCAAGCATCGGCAAGGTTACGCCCGTGGCACCATCAGCCGGGGTGGGGTTATAGGCCTTCGGACGGAATGCCAGTTGTTCTACCTCGGCTTCAGTCAATGCGTGGTCGTACACGCGGACCTCATCAATCATCCCGAGAAATTCGCGAGAACCCTCGTGAGTCGTGCCAATCATAACGCTCTCGGTATCACTCGCTCCCGGCAAAATGATTCCGCTGCCGCCCTGACCAGCAGGGGCTCCATTCACATAGTACCTGTGCGCGCCGCCTGCCACCATTGCACAAACGTGTACCCATTCATTCAGCGGTAGTGTCGGGTCGCTCAAAGTGCCTATACCAGCCGTGCTGAAATGAAGCGCACCGCTCGCCTCAGTATAGAGGCTGTAGGACCGGTTGGTGTTTCCTTTTGCAAAGACCCCCTGCCAGGTCGCTCCGCCAGGGCCTGTATGTCTTTCAGCATAAATCCATGCCGCTACAGTGACTTCACTATCTACCGTCAGACTGTCGTGGTGCGGCACCTCCACCCAGTCATCGACGCCGTCAAACTGCAACGCACCGCCTACCTGGCCAGCTACCCACTGTGGATCACCCATCAGCGCACCATGATTGTTGTTCCCGGAGCTGTCTTGAGCCGTTGTGCCGGAACCCTCATCAAGCGCCCAATAGCCAACCAGACTGGCTGAAACGCTGCTGGCCAGAGCCAGCACTAAGACAAAGGAAGTTAGATAAATCAATTTTCTGCACATGATGTTCCTCCTTCAAAAAAGAGTCTACAATAACTGTGGTCTGGCCACACACCAAAACACCCGTTGTCCCCGACAGGCACCAATGATAGTCTTCAGTTTTACCGCTTGAGCTATTAGGTTTATGTATGTGCCTGTCCCAAACAACGTACGCATTTCTCCCTTCTTAGAATCGGCATTTATGCAAGACGACTTCTCAAGATTTGGCACTACCTCCTTCCCGCAAAGGCTCAAAACGAGCGGTTGCCAGAAATGTCAGGATTCCTACCGTTTAACCGCAAAGTCAACACTACAACTTCGCACTCAGGCCTGTACGCAAAGTGCCAAAATCCGATACCTCAGAAATCAACAAACCGCAAGTCCTAATACGTTATTTATACCAAATCAAGCACCGCCTCTCAAGAAAAATTTTTGCAAAAAAACACCGCTGCAGGACCACTATTCCCAACCTCACAGTAAGCTCACACCCCAAAAAAAACCACTCAGCAGTGGTTTTTCTGATAATTTCTAAGGTTTTTGATGTTGCAAGAAAATCGCATTTAGCGTATAATATTAGCTGGCAAACCAGGCATTGGATAATATGAGAAAAACGCGAGAGTAGCGCGACAGAAAACTGCTTTTTGTGCAACTTGTAAGGACGCGGGAAAATGTCAGCAGATGCCAGGACCATGAGCACGAAGAAACAGAGGTCACTTTCCATTTTGCAGATGCCACTCAAACAGAATAAGGCCCCCGCCCGGCTAACGACGCAAAGCCGGTTCTGCAACTTATCGGGTCTCCATCTTAAGGCATTTACACTGATAGAGCTCCTGGTAGTAATTGCCATTATCGCGCTGCTGATGGGAATATTAATGCCGGCACTTGCGCGAGCAAAGAAACAGGCAAGGGCTGCCGCCTGTCAAATGAACCTGCACCAATGGAGCACTATCTGGGCCATGTATTGCCAGGATAACAATGGCCGTTTCTGTATGGAAGCAGACAACGTCGGCTGGCCACGCGGCAATTGGATAGTAGTGCTCCGCCCTTACTACCAGACAAGGTCGGGTATTCTCACCTGTCCGATGGCCACCAAACCGCACCCCGCCGGTGGCAGCTGGGGTGGGCCGTTTAATACCTACGTCATGGGAACCGGCGGAATATACGACTGGCAGGAAGAAGGCAGCTACGGGGCAAACTGCTGGCTTTACAGTCGACGACCAGGACAGGACAAGATTCAGAATCGTCCGGTTAAATGGAACTGGCAAACCGTTGATGTCAAAGGTGCAAACAAGATACCCGTTTTTGCCGACACCATGTGGAGGGGTGGTGGGCCCTTCTATATGGACGGCAACCCTCAGTCCAACCGCATAGTCCCACCTGAATATCATGGTCAGTGGAGGGGCGCCGGATATGAAATGAGCCATTTCTGCATCGACCGGCACGGCGGCGGGACCGTAAATAGCCTCTTTTTGGATTGGTCTATCAGAAAGGTCGGCCTCAAGGAGCTGTGGACACTCAAGTGGCATCGCACCTTCCTGAGAAACGGCCTCTGGACCAGAGCCGGTGGTTGTATACAGAGCGACTGGCCCGAATGGATGAGGAACTTTAGAGAATACTAAACCGTCACACTCTGCACACAAAAGCCTCATCGCAAGAACTGACTTTCTTCAGCTTCGACACGTCCTCAGCCAGCCCCGACAGACTCTTCTCCGTCGGCACACCTTATATCACTCGCTCACTGCCGTTACGAGCACACCCCTCTTGAAATGATTGCCGCCAACAAATAGCAGAACAAAGCCCCCAACAGTAACATTGTAAAGCCCAACGAGATAGCTAAGCAGCTCCCCAGAACAGCCCCCGTTACGGAGGCAAACCCGTTGACGCCCCAGGCCCACGGCACGAGCGGCCCCTTTCGGACGTGAAGGCTCTTAAGCGCAGTTGGAAAGGGCATTCCCATGAAAAACGCCAGAGGCCCGGTTATCGCCACACCCAGCAGTATGCGAACCGGCCGCGAAAAGCCCACCAGCCAATCGAACCTCAGCTTCAGCAAAGCAACTTCCGCTATACCCACAACGATGATAGCCAACACTGCTACCCATACAAGCTGGCAAGCCGTGGGCGACCAACGAGAAACCAGCCGCGACACACGCCCGGCAGCCAGAGAGCCAAACCCGGAAAAAACCAAAAAGCCAACAAGAGTAACAGCCACGCCGAAAACAGGATGCCCTATCAGCAACGTCAGTTTCTGAATAAAGCCCATCTCCAAAAACATATAGGCGAGCCCCAGCAGAACAAAGTAACCCAGTGCCGCAAGCGTGCCTGCCCCGGCTTGCCTGATGGGCCTCGCAATCAAAAGAGGAAGCAGAATAAACAACACACTGGCGCAGACGGCCTGTGCCAACGTCGCCACCAAAACCAGATAGCCCCATTCCGAAAAACGCAGCCACCGCCGCGGCATAGTCCGCACCATGTACGGCAAAGATTTCCATTTGAAAAAGTCGAAGAAATACGGGCGATCGTCGGTGGCAGGACGAATATTATACATATAGCCGCGGTAGAACGCCTCCGACTGGCTCGATAGGATCCACCGGGCCCCCTCGTAGTAGGCCGGCTCTTCGAGCACATGGAACCGGTTCACATCTGCCGGCCCAATACCTGGCAGATGCACCAAATCGAAGCAACGCTCCTCCGCAAATTTGCGGGCATCTTCTATTTGCGAGCTTGAGAGAGGCTGCGGCGAGGCGACAATCGTCGCAGTAGCAATACTTCGAATCATCATGATGTGGTCGCCCGGATTGCCAACGCCACGCCGCCGAAGCACCTCCGTTACCGTGGCAAACATTTTCAGGCAATCTCTCGGCGGCGTCTTGAGCACCCTGGTAATACTCAGCAAGCCGTCCGGCTGCAACCGCGAAAGGCCCTGCTCTATCGCCTCGATAGTATAAAGGTGGCTCTCATTGAGAGCGTACAGCCCCGCCGCCGACGCACTGAATGAGTCCAGCAACGAAATGTTGATAATGTCAAACTGCTCCGCCGTCGTCTGCAAGAAGCTTCGGCCCTCGGCAATAACAACATCCACGTCCGGCCGGTCGTACAAGCTGGATGCAAATTCGCTAAGCTCGCTGCGCATCAGCTCCATTGTGAATTCGCTGCGCATCAAGTCTATTGTCTGCGAGTTCATCTCCACAGCAGTGACCTTCCGTGCGCCGAGCGCCAGAGCCTGACCGACGTCGGAGCCGCCGCCCGCACCAATGATGCACACGTTGGGCTCGCTAAGCAAATGATACGCAAGGGCAGAGGCTGTGTAGTCGTAGCAGCTCAAATCACTCAGACGCCCAAAGCCGTTGACGGCTGAGATACCATCGGCATCGCTCACTATCAACATTTGCCGAGGCAGCCGACCTTGATATGCAATACTCAAGCCCGGAAAGTACCGAATCGCCGGCGCCTGCACAATATCCAGCCGGGCTAAAGGGCTGTAATAGCCGCCAAAAACCTTCGCCTCGGGTAGCGCGCGATAGTAGACCAGTGACTTGTTCTCAGAGATATTGATCTCGAGCGCTAATGGCCCAGCCGGGCTAAATACGCCAAAGCAAGCACCGCCCAGCACTAATGTCACCACCCCCAAAGGCCGGGACTTTGCAAATGCCAGAATCTCCGCCGCGATAAATGCAGCGGAGCTGATCACGAGAAGCAGTATTTCAGGCGACTTCCCATACATCATCGCCACAGCTCCCGCGGCCCCTAATCCCGACCCTACCATATTGTAGAAGTACAGGCGGTGGGCTTTGTCGGCCCAGATAGTAAACGCCAGAGCTAAAAATCCGCCCGCGCAGAAAAATGGCACAAAGAACAGCAGATAGTACGCAAACAAATAGAGCAGTTGCCTTCGGTCCCACACCAACTGCAGCTCATCCAGAGGCACTCTCTGGCTTGCCTGAAACACAATGGGCACAGCCAAAGCAAATCCGAAAGCAAAGGCCCACAGGCCTTTTTCCCGGGCTTTTGTCAGGAGTCGCGAGCCGATGCTGACGATGATGCCCCCTGCCCCGAACCCCAATAGAGCCGTGCTGATGACCAGGTACGAGAAATGATGCCAGTGCCCGATGGACAACGCCCTTACCAGGACGAGCTCCAATGCCAGCGCCGCCGCGGATACTAAGAAGATGGTGACCGGAATAACTGTCATCTTTCGGGCTATCGTCCAGACTCCCTCACCTGGCCGACCATCGGCACGAATCGCACCGGCAAAAGACGTCTGCTGCGGGGTCTGCCTTTATCATCTTTGGTAACCAGCACAAGACTCTGAAATCCGTAAGGGCTTCCAAGAGGCAGTATCATCTTGCCGTCGGGCTTCAACTGCTCCACCAGCGGCGGCGGAACAAGCCCCGCGGCGCACGTCACTATGACCGCATCGAATGGCCCCTTCTCTTTCCAGCCGAAATACCCGTCCGCAGCCTTGACGAACACGTTTCGGTAGCCAAGCCTCTTGAGACGCTCTTTAGCAGACTTCGCAAGTGGTTCGAGAATCTCGATTGTATAGACCGCCTGCGCAATCTCGCCGCAAACTGCCGCCTGGTACCCGGACCCCGTACCGACCTCCAGGACCTTGGCGTCCGGCCGGAGATTCAACGCCTCGGTCATATATGCCACGATGTATGGCTGACTTATCGTCTGGTTCAGACCTATCGGAAGCGGATAATCTCCATAAGCCCGCCGTGAATCACGGGGCAGGACAAACGCATGTCGCGGCACGGTCCGTAGCGCCCTCAGCACGTTCGGGTCCCGTACTCCTTCGCCCTCGATGTACCGCCCGACCAATCTTGTCCGTTCGTCGACCCGCTCGCTGAAAGCTGCGTGTTTATGGTCCGGCCGCGGCGGCTTCGCATCGTTCGGGTCTTTTTGCTCAGGCTGCGGATCTGCGTTGGCTTTGTCATTTTCCGCAGCGAACGTAAGGCCGCCTCTTATAGCGCCCTTATACGCGACGATACACAAATATGACCCAATAAAGAGCGCCAGAGCCAACATCGCATAGCCCCATTTCTTCTCTATTACCCAACTTGTTTTACGCATCTTCCGACCCCAAATCGTTTCAGTCTGTCTCCTGCTCTCCAGTCTTACCACTTCTCGTCCTTGTGGCTGTAGCTAATAAACACCTTCTTCATTATGCTGCTCCGCCATCGGTCCACGAACCGCTCGTCTAACGCCTGTAAGTATACCACAGAGCCGGCCGGCCGTCAAATCATGGGAATTGGTTAATTGGCGATTGGTTGAATGGTAAATTGCCAACGTGCCAAAATTTTCCAAAATCCACTTGCATGCACCATAGCAGCCGCTATAATTATCCCGTCGTATCGCGTTAGTTGCTTGGTAAACCGGGATACGAACGTCGAAAACCCGCCTTTGACGGGACGCGATACGATATTGCGGGCGTAGCTCAGTGGTAGAGCGTCACGTTGCCAACGTGAATGTCGTGAGTTCAAATCTCATCGCCCGCTTTGATAGGTAGTCGTTAGTGGATGGCGTTTAGCCAACAACTGAGCACTGACGACTAAGTCTATAGTATCGGTGAGATACCGGCTAAATGGTAGTTGGGCGTTGGTCGCCGATACGTTTAAGTCCGGCACCTCAATGGTGCAGGATCGAAAACTCGGTATCCGGCTAAGGCCCCCTGCCCCACCGTTTTGCTTCGCAAGCGAAGCAGTGGGGGCAAAACGGCGGGGTCGACGCCTTTTTTGTTTGTTATTTCACAGCCACCAAAGCAGTGTCGCTCGGGAGCACCAAAAATGGCAGAAAAAGGACAAGCCACAGAGCCCAAAAATGAACAGGAGCAGTCCGCGGAGGCGGACACCGGCCAGGAACAAGCCACAGAGCCGGACACAAACCAGGAGCAGGCCATAGCGATCAAAAACACGGTGACAATTGAGCAAATAGGCCCATGCAAGAAAAAGGTCATCGTCGAGATACCCCAGGAGGCAATAGAAAACGCCACTGACAAACAGTACGACGAGCTCCGCAAGGAAGCACTCGTGCCGGGCTTTAGAAAGGGCCGAGCACCACGTCGCCTCCTGGAGAAAAGATTCGGCAAGGAGACAACCGAGCAAATCAAGCTCAAGTTGCTAATAGACGCGAGCGACTCGGCCATCAAGGATAATCAGCTCGATGTTCTCGGCGAGCCCGACATCGACCATGAGAAGGTAGACATGCCCGAGTCCGGCCCCCTCAAGTTCGAATTCGAGGTCGAAGTACGTCCCGAGATCGACTTGCCGCCGCTGGAGGGCATCCCGCTAACCAGGACAAAGCTGCAAGTCACCGACGAGCAAATCAGCAGAGAGATCGAGCGATTACAAAGGTGGTCGGGCGTCTGGACACCCCGAGACAAAGGTGCCGTCGAGCTTGACGACCAGATAATTGCAGACGTGGTCCTCAAGGTCGCCGATGTCGACCAGGAAACCAAGCTCGACAATATAGCGATACACGTAAGGCAAAGCGGTTTTGTCGGTGCCATCCCCGTTGAAAAGCTCGACAAGCTCCTCGTCGGTGCAAAGCCCGGCGACGTCAAGCAAACAAGCGTCGATGTGCCAAAAACCTACTTCCGAGAGGAATATCGCGGCAAGAAGGTAGATATCCAGGTCACCGTCAACGACATCAAATGGCTCAAACCCGCGGAACTGGATGAGAGCTTCCTAAAGAGGTTCCACGCCGAGGATGAAAACAGCCTGCGAGAAACGATCCGCGACACGCTCCAGGCCCAATTAGAGCGGCAGGTGCGAACAGAGATGACCGAGCAGATTTACAAGTACCTGCTCGAAAACACCGATTTCGACCTGCCTTTGGACATCGTTGCACAGCACTCAACCACACTGCTGCAAAGACACTATGGCAGTCTGCTCATGCGGGGATTGTCCCGCGACCAGATCGAAGAGCAGATGGAGCAGTTGCGCGCCAGCAGCGAACAGCAGGCCAAAGAGCAGTTCAAAACCTTCTTCGTCATGGACAAAGTCGCCGAGGAGCTCAAAATAGAGGTGAGCGAAGAAGAAATCAACGGACGTATCGCCCAGTTGGCCATTCAGCAGAGAAGACGCCCTGAAAGAATGAGGGACGAGATGGAGCGAGAAGGGTCGCTGGCCCAGTTTACATTACAGGTCCGCGAAGACAAGTGCATCGCAAAGCTGCTGGAGTCGGCCAACATAACAGAGAAAAAAGCACCAAAGAAAACCGCCAAGAAACGAGCAAAAAAATCGGCTAAAGAGAAAAGTTAGAGACAACAACGAAGTCGAATCCATACTAAGCTGTCTATGTTTGTAAAGGAATAGCTGATGTCCATGGAACATCCTGCAAGAAAACCCCCAGGCCTCCCATTTCACGCCCTATCCCGCCATGGAGCCCTGACCAGGAATGCAGACATCTATAACCAGTACGGCCAGTATCAACGCTACCGCCAGATGAGTCTTGACGACATGCTGCTGGAAAACCGAATCGTCTTTCTAATAGGGGAAATATCCTATCAAAGGGCTGCTGAGGTCATTATGAAGATGCTCTACCTTGACAATCTCAAACGCGGCAGCGAAATCAGCTTGTACATCAACTCCCCGGGCGGCAGTGTTGACGACACCATGGCTATCTATGACACGATACGTTTCGTCGGCTCGCCGGTCGCAACCTACTGCATCGGCAGGGCCGAGTCCGGCGCCGCAATAATACTCGCAGCCGGCACAAAGGGCAGCCGCTTCGCACTTCCACATGCTAAACTCATGCTGCATCAGCCGTGGGGTGGGGTCAGCGGCCAGGCAGCAGATATAAAAATTCAAGCCGACGAAATCATCAAAGCCAAGGTTATGATAAATGAAATCCTTGCCAAACATACTGGCCAGCCCTTGGAAAAAATCGCAGCCGAGACCGAAAGAAACAGATACATGACTGCCGATGAGGCCCGCGAATATGGCCTTATCGACGAGGTCCTGCAGGAAGAGGGCAAAGACAAAAAGGGCAAGGCCCCTGCGGAACAGCAGCACGACAACAAGGACAAATAGCGAATGTGAAAAGCACGAAGCACGGAATTCGAAATCTGAAATTCATCCTTCGTAGTACGACGGAGAATGGACATATTCAAATGAGCGAAATACGAGATTCAAAGCGACGCGTTTGGAACATTTGAAATTTGAATTTCGACATTGTTTCGAATTTCGAAATTAGATATTCGGATTTATCTATATATGCTAAGTTGACGAGGAATAGTGCAAATGACTGTGAATCAGAATTTGGTGCCGATAGTAATTGAGAAGAGCGGCCGAACCGAACGTGCCTACGATATCTATTCGAGGCTACTCAAGGATAGAATAATCTTTCTCAGCGGCGTGCTCGACGATACAACAGCCAATCTAATCATCGCTCAGATGCTGTTCTTGAGCAACGAAGACAGCAAGAGCGACATCCACTTCTACGTCAATTCGCCCGGCGGCTCAATCACAGCAGGACTGGCGGTCTACGATACGATGCAGTTCTTGCGATGCGACGTCGCTACCTATTGTGTCGGCCAGGCAGCAAGCATGGCAGCGGTCTTGCTGGCAGGCGGCAGACCAGGCAAAAGATTTCTGCTGGCGAACAACAGAATACTTCTCCACCAGCCGCTAATCACAGGCATACTACAGGGACCTGCCACAGACCTCGATATAGAGGCCCACGAGATACTCCGCCTGCGGACACGACTTTATGAAATCTTGGCTAAACACACGGGACAAAAGCCCGACAAAATCGAAAAGGATTGCGACCGAAATCTCTGGCTCGACGCACAAGAAGCAATCGACTATGGGCTAGCTGATAGAGTACTCCAAAAAGCCCCGGAAATCGTCAAGAATCACGACAAGGACGAGGCAGAAAGTTGAAAAGTAAAAGACAACCATCAGCCGCAGAATACGCAAAGCGAGCAGAGAAGAGATGGAAATCAAGAGCGAGTAAGTTTGTTGATAGTAAACAATAGTCAATTATCAATAATCAATTCCGAAAGGTGTGCACAAGTGAGAGGACAGACAATAGAGCAAACAGAACACTACAAAAACAGCGGAGCAAAGAAGACAAAGGACAGAAATCTGTCTTCTGACTTCTGTCTTGCTATTTCTGTCTTCTGCCTTCTGGCCTTCGCCGCAGGATGCCAGAGCAGCCGACCGCAAGCCACAATGGCCGACGATATCGTCAAGCTAAGGCACGAAAAGACCCAGCTAACAACCCACATTCAACAGCTCGAATCAGAAAACAGACAATTGACCAAGCAGATAAAAGTCCTGTCCGGCTTGTCAAAACAAGAACGCGAAGATCTGTACAAGCTGCAAAGAATCAAGATCGGCGGATACACCAACTTCTACGACAAGGACAAAGATGGCAAAAAGGAAAAGCTGATCGTCTACCTGCAACCAATCGACAAGGATGGAGACGTGATAAAGGTGGCAGGGGCTGTCGAGGTTCAGCTGTGGGACTTAAATTCGCCGCAGGCCAAGCAGGCCCTAATTGCCGAGTGGGACGTGACGCCGGACCAGCTCTCAAAACTCTGGTATGCCTCACTGAGAACTAATTACAGACTGACATTCGACGTAGCTGACAAAATCGATCGAGTAGCAGACCCCTTGACGGTAAAAGTTGCCTTCACCGACTACTTGACCGGCAGAGTATTTACGGAACAAAAGGTAGTCAAACCGTAGTCTCGTATCACGCCAAGCGTATCGCACAATACGGAGGATGAGAATTCGCCCATAGCAAAGAAGAATCCCAACGAACAAAGAACGGCCCATACCAAAGGATAAGATCGCGGATTTTTGCCGGCGGCATCATATCCGCAGCCTTGCTGTTTTTGGCCCCGCTCTCCGCAACGATTTCGATGTCGACCTTCATATAGTCCGGAAAATCGTTTCGGTGGAACTTGCCGTTTTGGTGGCCCGCCTGGAGGAGATTTAACCAAACCGCACACAGATTTAGCTTAGCACAAGCCGTAACACCGTTCGACCGACACAGCCCTGCCGCTCGGACTCTTGCCAGCCACATCATCCGATTACCCTCTTTGGAGCGCCCAAAACCGTATGAAACATCACTTCGCAGACATTCGTTAACAAGTCGAAGATTCGCCGTGGCGAAATAATATAGGCCGACCGCACTGAAGTTTTATGCAAGAATATTCGCCTTGACTTCTGACCTTAGGATTCATATACTGGTCTTCAGCTTGGAACTCTGCGGTTAGCGATTTTTCGATGCAATCATGAAAGACAGACGAGGATTCACACTTATCGAACTCCTGGTGGTGATCGCCATCATTGCCCTCTTGCTCGGCATTCTCTTACCCGCGATCAGTGCCGCCCGCGAGCAGGGCCGACGAGCTGTCTGCAGCAAAAATGAGAACAACACCGGACTGGGCCTGTTCTTGTACGCCAACGACTACGATGGCAAGCTGCCCCTCAACGAGGTCGACCGCTGGCTGTTTGACGTTTCATACTGGACGACGGATATCATCCTGCAGACCGGTGCCTTCGACCGACACATCTTCTACTGCCCCTCGTGGCGTCAGAGAGACAGAATCATCTTTTGGCGCTATGGAGAGGACCTTCCCGTCAGTACGCCCGAAAGCTATGAGCCGGCCGAGCCACAGGCTGTAGCAACCCGTAAATACTATCATCGCATTGTGGGATACTATTGGCTCATTGATACGGTCGACGGAAGAACGAGCCCGCCTTGGAGCCCCGAAAACAGGCGTACCGAATGGGTCAGATCCGTCGTCATAACTCAGAGTCCTCCCGGAACTGTTGAGTTGATAACCGACGTCACCGCCAGCAATGGACGGGAACGAACATCCGACTTCACCAAGGCATCCGGCGGATGTTGGACACGTTGGCAGATCTACGACAGAACTAACCACCTCAGAAGAGGCGCACGACCCGCCGGGGGAAATATCCTTTTCGTCGACGGCCACGTAGAGTGGCGGCGCTTCAATGAGATGGAACGCCGTTGGTCCTGGCAGGGTGGCGACTATCCCAATCCCAGTTTCTGGTGGTAAACCAAGCTGCTGTCCGGCCATTACAAACACAAACTGCCGAATCCTGTCTTACAATCTCTTCCCAAAAAACTGGCCTCTTTCCACCGGTTCAAGAACGAGCCTCATTTGACGAGAAATTATTGAACTTTGCCTTAAAAAAAACCACGGGTGACACTCACGCCGGGGCTTTGGTTACCCTCTTGCCTGTCAAAGTCTACTGCAAATCAATTGCTGACGGCCCAATTCCCCTTGCAAAGCGCCAGCAAATCCCTAATATATCGCTATGCAAGAATTGCTCAACAAGTCGAAGATTCGCCGTGGCGAAATAATATGCGGCGACTGCATAGAGGTTTTGGGCAAGGTCACTGAGCCCTTTGCCGACCTCATCTTTGCCGACCCGCCATTCAACATCGGCTACAAATACGACAAATACTACGACAAGGTCAAAAAGAAGAACTACATCGCCTGGACCAAAGATTGGATGACCGTCTGCAAAAAGGTCTTGAAGCCACACGGCTCATTTTACGTAGCCATAGGCGATGACTACGCCGCGAACGTAAAAATCATCGCTGACGAATTAGGCCTCTTCATGCGAAACTGGATAATATGGCACTACACCTTCGGCCAGCAAACAAGGAACAAATTCGCCAGAGCACACACCCACATCTTCTACTTTGTAAACGACAAGAGCAGCTTCACATTCAACAGTCACGCTGTGCGAGTCCCGTCCGACAGGCAGCTGGTATACAACGACAGAAGGGCGAATCCGGTCGGCAAGATGCCGGACGACGTCTGGAACGGATTCTCCCGCGTGTGTGGGACGTTCAAGGAACGCACCGGCTGGCACCCGTGCCAGATGCCCGAAAGCCTGCTGAAGAGAATCATAGCTGTAAGCTCCAATCCCGGAGATTGTGTGCTCGACCCCTTCAGCGGCTCCGGGACCACCGCAGCAGCAGCGCACCAGCTGGCCAGAGATTATGTCGGCATAGAAATCTCCGAACAGTACGTCGAGAACGCTAATGAACGCTTGGCTGATTTGAGAAAACAACACCAGGGTAGTCTATTCTTCAGCCAAACCGAGTTTGCTGAATTGACCCGCCTGTTGTCCGATTTTGCAGGGTCACCTCAACAGATCCTTGCAGACAAGAAGCTTCTGAGGCTTTTCAAAAACCAATTTACTGCCCGAATGAGCGACCGAAAACGCTACAGCACCCAAGAGATTGTCACGGCTTTAAAGGATTTGGCCGATTGAAAAGTGCCAACACAAGGAACATTCTGCTGCCGGCCTCCGCGTTTACCGCCAGCGCGGTAATGTTGACCGTTATTCAGCCGCCGATTAGCTGGTCGCCCTTAGCGTGGGTGTCGCTCGTGCCCTTTATTTCGGCCTGCTCCCCGCAGTCAAGACCCAAGCACTTAGCACTTGTAGCATACATAGTCTCACTCTGTTACTGGCTCGGAAATCTATATTGGGTATTTCCAATAACGTTAGCGGGCTGGCTCGCCTTTTGTCTCTACACGGCTGTGCTCTGGCCAATCGTGGCGCTTTGTCTGCGCTACTGCAGAACCAAAAGAATACCCCTGTTTCTTGCTGCAGGTGTTCTGTTCGTCGGCGCCGAACGTTTCCAAGGCTTCTTTCTGGGCGGCTTTTTCTGGCGCTTCCTGGCTCACAGCCAGTATCACAATATCACCCTCATCCAGATAGCCGACATATTTGGCGCCGCCGGAATCTCCTTTCTGATAGCCATGGTCAATGGCCTGCTGGCGGAATTCATACTTGACGCTCGATACTCGACCGGTGGCAGCCTCAAATCCGAAGGATTTGGGGACGGCCTGCTCCGCTGCAAGAGTATTTTCAAAATCAGCAATCTTCTCAGAATCGGACTGGTCGGCACAGCGCTGGTCGCTACCGTCACCTACGGCCGATGGAGAATAAATCAATCAGATAAATTCATCGAGCCAGGCCCCCGCATCGCCTCTCTGCAGTCGAACGTCCCCCAGTCAGTCAAGCGGACAGGCGAGTCCTCTGACGTCATATTCAACGAGTTGTTGCAGAAAAGCAAAGAGGCCGCTGACACCGGTGCCAAGCTTATCGTCTGGCCCGAAACAATGGTCCAGGCCATATTGGACAAAGATGTCTGGCCGTTCCTCGTCTCGCCAGAGGACTGCGAGGCCTTCGACAAGGCCTTACGCGACCATGCAAACGAAACCGCCTTCGTGCTCGTTGGTGCCCACGGAGGCAGCATCCAGCAGAGCAGCGACCTCGACATTGCTCTGGCCAGATATAACTCAGCCTTTCTATACCGACCTGACGGCCGGCAGGACCCAAAACGCTATGATAAGATTCATCTGGTCCTCTTCGGCGAGGTACTTCCCTTCAGAAAGAGTTGCCGTTCGCTCTTTAACTTGTTGATGAAATTCAATCCATACAGCTACGACCACTCATTGGACGCAGGCAGTGAATACACGGTGTTTGAAATGGCGGATCTTGAGTCTCGAACGGACCAGGCTTACAGATTTGCGGTAGTAATTTGCTATGAGGCCACCGTGCCCGGCATTGCTCGAAAATTCGCACTGGACAAGCGCGGAAACAAACAGATCGACTGGCTTGTCAATATCAGCAATGATGGCTGGTTCGTCAGGTTCAACGGGCAGGACGTCAAGCCGAGCACAGAACTGCCTCAGCATGCAGCCGTCTGCGTATTTAGAGCTGTCGAAAACAGACTTGCGGTGGTGCGCAGCGTCAATACTGGCATAAGCTGCCTCATCGACTCTTTAGGCCGCATACGGGACGGCTATATCGCAGCAAGTCGAGATTTCCCATTCACCGCTATCCAACGAAAAGGTATGGCTGGATGGTTTGTCGATGAAATGCCGATAGATAAAAGGGTAACCGTGTTTAGTAAATACGGCCAATGGCTGGATTTTTGTTGTGCAGTTTGCCTTGTTTTGCTCATAATAACGCCGTTGGCAGCAAGAATGCTCAGAACCAAGAAAAGCAAGACTCGTTTGTCAGGGTAGGCAAATGAAAAAGACACTCCAAAAGGCTCAACAACAAACCACAAAGCAAAATATACGGAACCGGGCATCTCTATCCAGTCTCAGGCCCCTGCTTCTTGCCTGGACACTGGCGGCTGTCTTCGGCTGTGATGACTCCTCGCGGACAACTATGGATGTGCCTGACGCCGCCTCTCCCAGCGGCCTCTTGCCTCAAGCTTTCCGGACTATTCAGATGGCCTTAGCTGACCCTGACCCACGCGTCAGGGCCAATGCAGTCGAAGTTGTGGCGGCCACCAAACAGATCGGCCTAATGCCCAAAGTGCACCGGCTTCTGGCAGATCAGTTTACACCTGTAAGATTCTTGGCTGTTTTGGCTGTAGGCGACTTACAATACGCCCTGGCGCAAAAAGACCTACAGCAATTGTTGAAGGATAAAGACCAAAATGTCAGAATTGCAGTGGCCTACGCCCTGACCAAGCTTGGCCACTCTCAATACGCCAAAGTCTTCGGCGACGCCATAACCAGTAAGGACCAGACGGTCAGAGCCAATGCCGCTTTACTTCTGGGAAAGACTGGCGACCAGAATGCACTGAAGTACCTATATTGGGTCCTACAACAGAAAGATTCGGACGACAAGGTCATATTGCAGGCTGCCGAATCGATAGCAATGCTTGGTGATCAGCGAATATACCCAAAGCTGTGGACGAGGCTGATTAGCGCCTACGCCGACGACAGGGTCATAGGCGTACGGGCGATGGGAGCACTTGCAACAGCACAGGCCAGAGATGCTCTGGTTACCATGCTGGACGATGCTGTGTTGGAGGTCCGCTTGGTCGCAGCCGGGCAGCTCGGCAGGCTGAACGACCCCGTGGGCCAGCCTCAAGTCCTCGAAGTGTTCACCAAAAATCTTACTGCCGGCCTGGATGGAGGGGGCCTCGAACGCGTCAGGGTGCTCACAGCACTGGCGATAGGCGAAATCGGCACAGAGAATCTTGCAAAATTCCTGCCGCAGCTTCTCAAGGATGAGTCAAAGTTTGTGCGAATTGCGGCTGCCAAGGCCGTTTTACAATGTGCAATGAAAAAATGACCGCCAAGATTCCTCTGTCCGCTATTTGCCCATTATACATCGCGCGGATGCCCTTTTTATTTGGGCTATTTGGGAAAAATAACTTGACCTTTCACAGCTTTAAGCGTAAAATTATTCTATGTATGTGTAATATGAGGGGCTGGATTCCCATTTGTGTGACTGTTTGGAGAACGAGACCCCAAAGAACCATATTATCGGGCTTGTAACTGAGGCATACTCCAAAAATGCCAAAAGAAGTATAAGTTAGCGAAAGGAGCTTGTTTTGAGCACGCTTACAAAGGTCCTAATAGTCCTGCTGACCATATTCTCAATCTTTCTCTGCGGCATTGTCGTAACTTATGTAGCCAATGCTGACAACTACAAACAGAAATGTGATAAAATCCAATTCGACCTTCAGACCGCAATAAGACAGGCCGAAAACGCCGACCGCCGGTTGAATCAGACAATTGAGCAAACAGATCAGCAGAAAAAGCAGTTGGGTGAGCAAATTAACTCGCTTAATATACAGATTGACCAGCTGGATGCAAAGCTCAATGACGCTGAAAGAGAAAAATCCCTGCTCCTCCAGAGAGTCAACAAATGGACCAGCGTAGTGGACGAGTTCCTCACAAGGAACACAGACCAGGGCCAGCTGCTAAAACAGACACTCCAGGAGTTGGACCAGCTTCGAGAAGAACAATTCAAGCAGAGAAAAGAGCTAAAGGAGCTAACCGCTTCCTTTATTCAGAAGATGGGACTTATAGCACAGCTCGAAGAGACAAACAAACGCCTGTCCGAGGAAAAAGCCGCTTTGCGGGCCAAGTTGGATCAGTTCTTACGCCAATTCGGAAAAGCAGTAGTCCCGCCCACTCCAGTCACACCGACAAAAGCCAAAGCTCGACCGGCTCAACTAACCCGACCTATTGGCCTCAAGGCAAAAGTCACCGCCGTCGATGCCAAGAACTCGCTGGCCGAGATATCCATCGGGACAGCCAATGGCGTCAAGGAAGGTATGAGATTCCACGTCACTCGCGGCGATCAGTATATTTGTGATATTCTTATCTTAGATGTTGCACCTGAGCAGGCCGTTGGTGCTCTGGAACTTACCGAAGCCACAAAGCAAAGACCGAAAACTGGTGATAACGTATCCACCAGTCTATAGTGCCGGACATGTTAGGTGCCCAGTCGTGAATTCTTGCTCCGGCTTGTTGTAGGCAAAGGCCAAGAGATCGAGCTAATAACCTAAATCGATAATGAGGTCCAAATATGAGTCCTGCTGGACAATCTCGAGGGCGTAGGGTAGTCGTGCCCGACAACCTCTATACCGTTATTCTGGCCGTCGCATGCGGCGCCGTGCTGGCTACCCTGATATTCGTCGCATACATGTGCTATTCGCAGTACGGTACAATCGTCAAAACTCCATAGGCTACCTACCGTTGACGCCAACGCTCTACTAAATAATAGTCAGTTGCAGAATTCTGAAAGGAGTCGAAAGTGCTACTGGACACAATCTTGGGCTGGTTCAGTATGGATATGGGTATTGACCTCGGCACTTGCACTACCTTGGTTTGTGTCCGCGACAAAGGTATTGTCCTCAATGAACCCTCCGTAGTTGCTGTCCGAAAAGGGACCAACATCGTGCTCAACAACGGCGAAGCCGTTGGCCTGGTCGCCCATGAGATGCTTGGCAAAACGCCTGGCTCAATCTCTGCAATAAGACCCTTGAAAGACGGCGTAATCAGCGACTTCGAAATCACTGAGGCTATGTTGGGTTATTTTATCCGAAAGGTGCACGGCAGAGGAGGCCTCGTAAGACCCAGAGTCGTCGTTGCCGTACCAAGCGGAATCACTGCCGTTGAACGCCGGGCGGTTATTGACAGCGCAGAACGAGCAGGTGCTCGCAAGGTCTATCTCGTCGATGAGCCAATGGCCGCAGGAATCGGAGCAGGATTGCCAATAACAGAGCCTACCGCCTCAATGATTGTCGACATCGGCGGCGGAACCTCAGAAGTGGCCATCATGAGCCTCGCAGATATCGCCACATCCGAATCAATCCGAATAGGTGGCGACGATATGGATGAAGCCGTCATCAATCATCTTAAAAGAACATACAACCTGCTCATCGGAGAGGCAAGAGCCGAAAAGGTCAAGATTCAAATCGGCTCCGCTGCCCCGCTTGATGAAGAATTGACAATGGAGGTGGCCGGTAGGGACACTATCTCGGGCCTGCCGAGAAAAATCGTTATTACAAGTGAGGAGATCCGTGAGGCACTCCGAGACCCAATCGCCACAATCATAGACACGGTTACCGCAACCCTCGAAAAGGCCGAGCCGGAATTGGCCGCCGATTTGATCGATAATGGTGTACACATCTGCGGCGGCGCCTCCCTGCTGCGAGGAATGGACGCGGTACTGGCAAATGCAACCGGCTTGAAAGTTGAAAGAGTTGAAGACCCCCTAAGCTGTGTGGCTCGTGGTACCAGCGTCTACCTGGAAAACCTGGAGTTGTGGAAAGATACAATGGACCATAATGAGTATGGATGGGAATAGAAGCTCGCCCAAAAACAGACATAAATATACGTACAATTTGAAATCCAGAACGTTTGACCCTTACGCTCTTAACTGTTAGCGCTCGGAATATGGCAACCAAGCACACCAGAGTCTCCAGGAGAATGCTGCTTACATGGTTCATGTTGAGCGGCTTTATCATCCTCTTCGCTCCTCAGAGATGGACAAATGAATTTCAGTTTGCATTTGCACGCATTTTCAGCTGGCCCTTAAGTGTCGGCAGAAGCATTTCACTTGCTGGGCGTATGCCGCCGACCGCAGATGTGGTCGGCCGCCGCGAGTACAATCAGCTTCAAAACCATCTCGCTAACGTCATACAGCAGCGCGACCAGGCTTATCAGGAAATCAAAAAATTGTCCGGTCTGCGAAGGAGATTCCCTCTCGAAGCTGCCAGGTTGGTGTCGGCGGGTATAATTACGGCTTCTATGGATAAATCCCAAAACGAATTCATCATCGATCGTGGCCAAAGTGACGGCCTCGCTAAGGGCCAGTTCGTCCTTGGTGATAACAGCATCATCGGGACAATATCCGATGTCTCGGGCTATAGGGCCAAAGTCAGGCTGATCACAAACTCCACATCCAAAATACCCGTCAAGATAGCTCAGTTAAACGTCCAAGGGCTGATGGAAGGTACCGGCAGGGGATCTGCTAAAATCCCACTGATTCCCCAAAAACATAGGGTAAAAGTAGGGGACATCGTGTACGCGCGAAACCAGGCGGGCCTGCTGGATACGCCCATAATCATAGCAAGAGTTGCCGAGTGCAAAAGGGACGATGATAATCCCTTGCTTTGGGATATAACGACCGAACCGGTCTCTGACATGCTAATGCTAAGAGACGTAACCGTGATCGTAATGGATAAAAAATAATACCATAAACGCGAAGCCAAGAAGCTAAGAACTGCGGAATTTCTCTTATCCCAAAAACGAACAACTTAACGCATAAAATTTTGCAATTGGGTTCTCGCAAAGCAGGGTCTGTTCGGTGCCGTTGATTTCGTGCTTTACGCGTTTCGCCCCTTAGCCGAGGATAGTTGATGCGCTGGTTCCGGTTCGCAATTCTTGTACTTCTCGTCACCATGCTGCAGGCCAGTCTCGTCGACATAATCGCCGTTACAACTCTGAACATCAAGCCCGATTTGTTGTTAATACTTTTGGTATTCTTTGCCGCTTACTGCGAGCCCACCGAGGCGATTATAACCTCCTTCACAACGGGCTTTGCCGCCGATATTATTGGTCCGTCAATGGGCCCACAGATGATCAGCTTCGGACTCTTTGGCATGTTGCTGGCAGACCTCCGCCGAGTTATCGCAATCGGAAAAATGCCTTATCAGGCGCTTGCTATATTTGTCACAGGGTCTCTAACCGCAGGTCTCGCCTATTTTCTGAGCTTCCTAAAAGCCCAGCCCGCACCGCCGAACATCTACACCCGGCTATTCTGGGTACCACTGTACTCCGCTGTACTCGGGCCGTTTTTGTTCTTGCCATTAGCTTACTGGATGTGTATAAAAAAGCGAAGAAGCAAACGCTTTTAGTGAGCACCTGCTTCGCGATACAGGCTTGCACAATTCTATGGTCTTAGCTTCTCGTCGGTCGTCTGATTACGATGTATGACAAGCGAGTCAAAATCTTTGTGATCGTAAGCGCATTTGTTTTGGCGATCTGTGTGCTTCGCCTGATACAAATGCAGTTGCTGCCGGACTCCTCACTTCAAGATGACATAGCAGAGCTAAAACGCCAAAGAGGCCAATCCCAACAGCTTACAACCGTCAGAGGCAAAATACTGGACAGAAACGGCACAGTATTGGCCACCGACAAACCAGAATTCCAACTGCACATAAGTTACAAGCTCAGCTCTCTTGCGGACGAACGTGTTAGGCGGGCCAAATTGCTGCAAGCCAACAGACAGCAGAATACAAATCCATCCTCGGTCCCGGCGGACCCCATGGCGCTCCACTTGCGCGAAAAATTGGATGCAAAGCTAAAAGATTTGCAGCAGATACTCGGCAAGTGTATAAACTTCGGCCCCAAACGCGAGGATATAGAAAAGAGAATCAAAAATATAAATGACCGCGTATGGAATCTGCGAACCTTTGTGGCTTGGGCACGAAATGACCCCGACCCAAATATACTTGAAAAATACGGTCACAACATAAACAGCGTTCCGCTGTCTGAGGCAGCAGCCGATCTTCAAAAGAAATTCCCAAATGAAGCTCAGCGTTTCTCACTCATCAGCAAGGTCGATGATATTGCCGAGATCGGTGCAACCTACCCGCTGCTCCAGCTGACAACGGACGACGATATCTTCGCCGCCCAGGTGGAATTCCTCGACGTCAATGATATTCAGATCCTGCCAAAGGCTAAGCGGTTTTACCCGTTTGGTTCCGTCGCCGCCCAAACGATAGGCTGGGTAGGCCCCGCAACGCAGCAGCGAGATAAGAAGATTTTCGCAAATGACAGATTATCAAGCTATCTGGACGGCGAAGTCTGCGGAAGAAGACCAGGCGTCGAGTACGTCTGTGAGACTATCCTCCGCGGTAGACGAGGTGAGTGGATCTTCGATATAGATGGCCGGTTAGTAAGCCTGACCGAGACGCGGTTTGGCAAAGATGTGCAGATCTCACTCGACATTGAGCTTCAGCAAAAAATAGAGGACTACTTGGCCAATTACAGACACGACCCAAATTGCGGACCCGGAATGGCCGCAGTTGTCATTGACGTTGCCACAGCCGATATTCTTGCACTGGTTTCGATGCCGGTCTTTGACCTAAACCGGGCCAGGTACGACTACGAGATCCTTGCTGGTGACCCCAACAAGCCGCTAATAAATCGAGCGATATACGAGCAATATCCGCCCGGCTCAGCAGTAAAGCCCTTGGTTCTCATCGCCGGCCTCGAATCCGGAGCAATCACGCCCGACGAGGTCATCAACTGTCCAGCCCAGAGTGCCCCAGTAGGCTGGCCTAACTGCTTGATATTCAACAGAAACGGCATTGGCCACGACGCGAGCTGGAAAAACATCGCGCGCAATGCCGTCAGAGGAAGTTGCAACATCTACTTCTCGCAGCTCGCCGATAGAATCGAGCCTCAGGTCCTGCAACAATGGCTGTTCAAGTTCGGCTATGGCCGGCGTATTTGTCTTGCGCCGTCCGTCCCGCGCGACGCGTCGAACGAAACACACGATACCCAATACCCGGTACGCCAACTGATGCAAGCACCTGGAATAATCTCATCACCCGTAGGACGTCGCCCGTCGCCCCAATCGGGCGCCACGGACCACGAAGTAGAAGACTTGCCGCCGCTAAAAGCGATTGAAAGAAGGCTCTTCGGTATAGGCCAGGGCAATCTGCGAGTCACACCTCTGCACGCGGCCAACGCTTTTGCCGCTATCGCCCGCCGCGGAATCTACAGGACACCTCGCCTCTTTCTCGATTATCCATCCTCCAGCACCGAAATTCGAGAATCGAGCATCGACCTCAATATCTCACAGTCAACTCTGGACGTAGTCTACGAAGGTATGAGCGCAGTAGTTAATGAATCAGGCGGAACAGCTCACACTGTTTTTGCCCATAGCGGCCTCGCCGAGCAAGGCGTAAAAGTCTACGGCAAGACCGGCTCAACCGAAGAGCCGGAGGTCGCCTGGTTCGGGGGCTTTATGACAGACGCTGCCGGCCGGAGCATAGCAATCGCCGTCGTTGTGGAAGGCGGCCAGCGCGGTTCCCGCGACGCCGCACCTTTAGCCCGTGACATCATCCAGTTATGCATCGAACTCGGATATATCGGCCAGACTCTCTTGTGAGCGATTGTCATTCCGCACGCCTGCTTGTGCACGTACATGCTTGCCCACGCGAAACTCGTCCACCACCCACTCGGCCAGCGCCTGCTGCGCACGAGTTTGCCCAAAACCGCACAAGCAAAATCATTGAAAAACGCTTGCCAACAAATCATAATCACTTCCCGTCCAGCAGTGTCTGCGGCTATGGACCAACCACAAAGCGCTGGGTGGCAGCCTCAAGCTCGTCCTGAGCGCAGCCGAAGGGCGCAGCTTGGGGATGGCTCCAAAAACATGACTGAATAATTGATTCTGCCTTTTTATGGCAGGAAAGAGAATTAACAGATTAAACGATAAAACAAGGTCCTAAACGCAATTCGCAACTGCTAATGGAAAAAAATCAAAAATTAAGAATAAGAAATCAAAACCGGGGAATTGAGCACTTGAAAGTTATAAGTGCTGAACGACTTCCTTAATTTTGCACTTTACACTTTAATTTATGAATTTGTTTAACCAATCACCATTCACCATATACTAATCGGCTTGCGCAGCTTATTCAAGACGCCTTGTAGTATCTGGAAGAATCCGTCATTGTCCGGCCAGAGAATCCTTCCGTCACTCGGCATAGGCTTGTCCACTTCCTTGAGAAACCGAGCTATCGCCGCTTCACTCAGTTTCTCAGACGAAATCCCGAGCCCCAGCTTTTGCATGTACTGCGCGTTGATTACCTGCTCATATTGACCCGCCACAGGCAGCAGCAGCATCTTCTTCTTCAGGTGCAGGCACTCACTTATCAAAGAAAAACCCGCTGAAGCTATCACCCCCCGTGCACTTGCCAAATCCGCAAGAAAGCCTTCTGTTGAGCGCCCCTTGAAGACACAATTCCCGCCCGCAGCACTTTCGTCAACCCCATTAGAGACCTTCTCCGTTGGTTCTCTAACCGCGTCAAAGCCGTAGATATGAAACTTATTCGGGCCAAACTTGCCGAGAATCCCTCGCAGCCTGCCTTTGTCTTTTCCCGTAGTGGAATATACAAGAATATGTGCGCCGAGCTGAGGCTTCAGCGTAGTAACTACCGGCCGAACGATCGGTGGTGCCAAAAGAGCCGAATCAACTCGCAACGGCGCCGTAAAGAAGTTCACAATGATGTAGGCAACCGCGCCTACGTAGTGACACTCTGTTACTACGCTCGCCGTTATTCGCGAAAACCAGTTCTTCGTTTTATGTTCTAACTTGCACAACGTGAGCACGTGCTCGTGGTCGATACTGATAAATGGCACCCTGTTTCGCCACGCCCACCACGCGCTGAAAGGTTCAAAGTCTGATACCACCAAATCCGGTCCGAACGGCTCGAAGTGCTTCCTGAAGAGTTCATCGTTCTGCCTGTTTGCCTCAGGCAGCTTCAGAAGATTCCGCTTGAGAGTCTCCGACTTGTCTATCCGGCCCTTTTCGAACGCAAAGGAAAGGCCGAATATCTCTCTTACGCGCGGGCCAAAGTACTGCTTCAGATAAACCAGCGACTTCCTTGACCCCACGAACATTACATCGTGCCCGGCGTCAACGAACCGCTGCCCTATCAGATGAGACCGACTGCTGTGGCCAAATCCCTCGCCGGCAACACCATAGATTATCTTTGCCATTTTGTGGCTTTCATCGCTTGTGTCCCACGGCTTGAGTCACGCGTCACAGACCGTGAGATTCAAGATAGTTCAGAGTCTTCTCGAGTATTGCGGCGGCTACCGGAGCAGCTACGATTCCGCCTGTGTAACCTTTGCCAAGTTTTACGTTTGGCTTCCGTATTGACACCAGGACCACTACGGCCGGGTCTTCCGCCGGCGCACCGGCTACAAATGAAGCGACGTAAGCACCTTCAGCATAACCTCTTTCATCAGCCTTTGCCAATTGAGCCGTTCCGGATTTGCCGAACACCTGGTATTTTTCCAGCTTAGCTCTTCTACCGGTCCCCTCATTAACTACGCCGGTCAGCGCCTCAGTGACAATCCATCTGGCAACGTCGGGCTTGACAATGTAGCCAATCCCCCCTGGGCAGAGCGACGGCCGTTTCCGTAGAAGCTCTCCCGTTTTGCGATCTTTTCGCAGAACGGCACCAGTGACAATCTTGCCCTCACTGTCAATAACTGCTTTGACCAGATAAGGCTGCACTAAACGACCACCGTTAGCCAGTATACAAAATGCTCGAATCAATTGAATCGCAGTTACCGAAATCTCTTGCCCAAATGGAATTCGAGTCACGCTGTATCCCGTCCATTCCTCTGCCGGCCTCAACAACCCTTCAGCCTCGCCCGACAGGTCGATGCCCATCTTTTTGCCGAAGCCGAAAAGTTTCAAGCCTTCATACAACCTGTCTTTGCCAAGCCTTTGCCCGATCTTGGCCATACCTATATTACTGGAGTGAACCAGAATCTCGCGAACGGTCAAGTCGCCGAACCCTCTGCGATACTCACCGATCCTGCCGAAGCCCTTGCCGCGATAGTCGCCGTTTTCACAGAATATCTTTTCCTGCCTGTTGACGACACCTGCGTCGAGCGCAATCGCAGCTATAATTGGCTTTATAATACTGCCAGGCTCAAACTGATCGCTTATCGCCCTGTTGCGCAAATCGTTCGGGTCCGCAGACCTGGCGTCGCTCGGATCAAAATCAGGCAGCGAAACCAAAGCCAGAATCGCCCCGCTTTTTGGCTCAATCATTATCGCTATGCCTGATTCGGCCTCGTAGCTTTCACATTGCTTCATGAGTTCGGTTCGTGCAAACTGCTGGATCGTGGCATCAAGCGTTAGAATAATCCCGCATCCATTTGATGTGTCCTGCGGTGCCGCAAACGAAGTGCCGGCGCCGCCCGCTTGCCAAGGGCCAATAGGAGCCAGACAAATAGGTCGCCGATATACATCTGCTAAGAATATGTCCTGGCCAGGCGAGCCGCCAAGCTCTTCGTCGTATTGAAACTCAATACCGTCTAAGCCACGGTTGTCGGCACTCGTAAAGCCAACAGTCTGTGCAGCCAGACGTCCCATCGGATAGTGCCTTAGCCAATCACATTGTACCGCTATGCCATGAATTCTACTCGCAGCGAGACACTCTTCTGCCTCGGCGTCTGTCTTGATCTTGACGAACCCCGGATTCTTGCTTTCCATGATAAGTTTGCATATCTCATGAGCACCCATGTCGACTAACCCAGCAAGCTCGCTGGATGTACGCCTGGGGTCTTTTATAGCCCGCGGCTCGGCAAAAATCATCTGGATGCGATTACTTGCAGCCAAAACCCGGCCCCGACGATCAAGAATCACACCTCGCCGGGGTCTCTGCGGATAGCACGACCGTTGCTGCCTGACACAGGCGCCAATGTAATTAGCGCCCTTGAAATACTGTAGATAAAAGCACCGCCCCGCCAGTCCAAAAAACGCCGCAATCGGAAGCAGCAGAAGCAAAGTAACAGTGAGGCGCCCCCGCTTTACCGGCTCCATTTCCAAACCTGAGCTGTTGACCACTTCAATACTCTGCATACCGCTCACCGATGCACGAACGATGGCTGAAGAACATAGCAGCAGGCACCTCCTCAGTAGTCAAGACGCTGTGAAATCGCGGCGGGATTTATCAGACTTTCCAACTGTAGGTGCTTGTTGCCAAGCTCTTGCTTTAATCGGCCTTGCTCAGCCCTATGCGTACAAAGCTTATAGAAAAGGCGGTTGTTGGCACCCCGCAGATAAACGGCAATTATCAAAACGGCGGTAAAATAGAAAACCACAAAAATAAAACGAAATCGGGACCCCATAACACAGCGTAGCGTATAAAAAAAACGACGCGCTCAGCGCCATCATCTGTTTTTACCGAGTTGGCAATCGCAAACGCACGCCAACACCGACAACATCCTCGTCGTCGAGAATACCAGCGTTCAGTTTGCTTATTTCTTTGAAACGACCGCCACTGCCAAGCTGCTCAGCCGCAATCTTCCAGAGATTATCACCTTCTTTCACCACATACCATTCGCCTTGCTTAGCCTTCGCCTCGTCACCCGAAAGATGCTTCCTGCCAATCGATTCAACCTTCCTAAAGATTTTGTCCGATAAAATGCTTGCGATACTGCCTTTAGCCGGTGGCAAGCTTGACAAAGGCGGTATGATAAGCCTTTGCCCAATGTAAATTTCATCAGGACTCTCGAGAAGCCTTTGATTGGCTTGGAATAGCCTTGTAATGTTTGCCTTCTTGTTACCCTCCTCGGCACCATAAAACTTCTTGGCTATACCAGCCAGGCTATCACCATCTTTGACCACATAGACCTTCGGCGCCGCCGCTTTGGCAAGTGTGGGCTTCTTAGCCTCAGTCTCTTCGACTGTAATCGGCAGAGGCACACCCGGACCCGTCTTCGGGCCGTGTTCAGTGCTCTCATCGGGCCCTTCCCCCGCTGAAAAACTTTGCGGAAGCGGAGTAATGGAGCGAATATACTGGTCCCCTGCAAAGCCGGCCCTAAATCCGGTCGGAATCTCATCAAGACCAGCCACCTGCTGCTCCGCCAGTCCTGTCCAATCCCGAACTTGCTCGGCTTGTAGCTCCTCGGCCGGTAGACCTATTGAATCGCTCGGAAGACTCACCATATTGGTAGTCAGCTCATTGTTGTTCGTACGATCACGAAAGTTCGGAAGACCGTTGATTACGAAGGCAATTATGAATATGAAAACCAAACCCAGCAGTAACCCAATCTTGGCATCGGAAGTCATAACGAAACTCCATTTCCCGGTGTCTCAACTATCGTGTATTCGCCCTTCTTTATACCCTGATTCTCAATTCATCGTCTTTCTGCGATTCGTAGCTTTGCACTCCTTGATCGCGGATTTGCTCCGATCTCCTCTTGAGTCGGCACAATCGGTTTCTTCGTGATAATCTTGTATATGCCTTTGTCCTCGTTTTGCTTAAAATCCTTTTTGACCAACCTGTCTTCCAGGCTGTGAAAGCTAATGATTGCTATACGACCATTCTTCCTCAGCAAGCTCGGCGCCGAAACGAGCAGTCTCTCCAGATTCTCAAGTTCGTTATTGACCGCAATTCTTAGGGCCTGAAAAGTCCTGGTTGCCGGATGGATTCGCGGTTTGCGCTTCTGCCCCGGCCGGCTCAAGGCCCTACAGACGATTGCAGCCAGTTGGACGGTTGTCGCTATCGGCTCGCGACACCGATGCCGCACAATAAAACGTGCAATCCGCCGCGAGGCTCTATCCTGGCCGAATCTGTAAATCAAATCCGCCAAGAATTTCTCGTCCGCGGTATTAACTATATCGGCAGCAGTAGTCTTTAATCTTTGGTCAATTCTCATATCCAGAGGCATATTTGTCTGGAAACTAAGGCCCAGCTCAACATCAGACAATTGCGCAGAGCTAACACCCAAATCTGCCAGTATGAAATCTACCTCTTCTATCCCCTGCGCGCGGATTTGCTCACTGATTTGAGAAAAATTTGAATGGACCAGAATGACCTTGCACGCAAGATCTTTTAGTTTGAGCTGGGCCCTGCGGATAGCATTCTCATCTACATCCAGGCCAACAATAACTCCCTCAGAGCCCAAAGTTATGCCGAACAGATAACTATGACTTCCATGTCCTATGGTCGCATCGACCATCACCCCATCCAACGGTAAGTTTATCTGTTCGGCTAAAGTCTTCGCCAGGACCGGAATGTGCTCTACTGTCGAACCGTTCACCTCTCACATTAGAGAACTCAATCTCATGCTCCATCGCGCCAGAACGCTGTCCACCGCATCCAGCTAACCTTAGCGGAGAACAGAAGCTCTCAGCTTACGGGTACCGCATTCTCTCGGCTTTTGAGTCTTTTAACGACCCGCGAAAAGTCAACCTCGGAAAAAGCCTTGTCGAGCCTCCTCAACCGCTCCAAGCGGTCCGTAAGAATCGCCAGAGAGGCAAAAGTTTGCTCGTCAATCGCTTGTTCACCGGTAAGACTTCTGCTTACAATCCGGCAATGGGTAGAATCCGTGTCAGTCATTCTGCCTCCAGCCAAAAATCAAAGTTCTTTATTCTGTCTTTGTAGGACAAACTGCCGCGCCTGCGACATCTGGTTTTGGTACTGAGCCATATTATCAGAAAGATATCGTTCCCAGTCCTCGTTGTTCCACAGCTCGATATGGTCTCGCACACCAACCAGAGTAACATGGTCTTTCAAGCCGGCCCGCTTCCGCAACCTTTCGTTCAAAAGCAATCGGCCTTGGCTATCAAGCTCCACCTTGCTCGCCAACGCAAAGCTCATCCGCTCAAATGCCACAGCCTCATCAGGGGCGTCAGCTTCAGGCGCCACTGACAGCACTATCTGCTCGAAATACTTCTCCGGATACAAACAGAGTATCCCGTTTGCACCGAGCACAAGATAGAAATTACTGCCATGCTTATCCGCATCAATCTGGCCTCTGAGCTTGTTTGAAATCAGGACTCGGCTCTTGCCATCGACAACGTGCTGGTATTCACCTGTTAATAAAAGCATGGCACCTATCCCACTTACCAACCTTTCGATGGGAAAGTGTACCACTTTCTACCACCAAGTCAACACAAAAACCATTTTTCCCCAGATTTTCCGAAAATTCTGTTATAGGACCCCACCCAAGGACAGCTAATTCACACAACCAGAGATGTTTGCGCAAATAGCGGACCCTTTCTCACAGCCAACTATTTCCGCGCCAACAGACCGCTTTTTTCACAGCAACCTGTGAACTTTGCAGAAGACAATCAAAGAGCCGGAGAACCAAGAGCTCTAATACAGGGGTTCAAAGCGGAAAAAGCGGGTGATGGGGATCGAACCCACCTAGCCGGCTTGGAAGGCCGGTGCATTGCCACTATGCTACACCCGCGGTCAAATTGATTATTGATTATCGATTGCTGATTATCTACAATCCCATGATAACCAGTAAACACCAAGTAGTCAATTGCAAATTCAAATGAGCATTATAGAGATAGCCAAAGCAGCTAAGTCAGCCTCAATCGGCCTGGCTGCGGTTAAAAGCGATGTGAAAAACGGCGCGCTGGCCGAGATTGCCCAGGCCTTACAGAAAACCAGCAGCCAAATCGCCTCTGCTAACACAGAAGACCTCACCGCTGCTGAAAAGAATAATCTGGCGGCACCCTTGCTAAAACGCCTAAAGTTCGATGATAACAAGATACGTGAGGTTCGCGCAGGCATCAATAGCTTGATTAAGCTGGATGACCCAGTGGGCAAAACAATCGCTGCCACTGAGCTTGACAGCGGCCTTGAGCTTTACAGAGTTAGTTGTCCGATCGGGGTAATCGGCGTTGTTTTTGAATCTCGGCCGGATGCCCTTGTTCAAATCTCAACGCTCTGTCTGAAAAGTGGTAACGCCGTTCTGCTGAAGGGCGGAAGCGAAGCCAGCAACACGAATAGACTACTGGCAGATGTGATCTCACAGGCGAGCGTGAAGGCTGGAATACCCAACGGATGGATTCAACTTTTAGAGACGCGCCAGGATGTTGCGGAAATGCTGGCTCTGGATGAATACATCGACCTGGTCATCCCCCGCGGCTCGAACGAGTTCGTCCGCTATATAATGGACAATACCAATATCCCCGTGCTCGGGCACGCCGACGGTATTTGCCACGTTTACATCGATGGCGATGCTGATCTGGATATGGCGGTTAATATTACGGTCGATTCCAAGTGTCAGTACGTTGCAGTTTGTAATGCGGCTGAGACATTGCTGGTCGATGCTGACATCGCACAGGCATATTTGCCTAAGGTCAAAGCGGCATTGGAACAAAAGAACGTTGAGCTGCGTGGCTGTCCGAAAACGGCGGCGATAATAGATGTAAAACCTGCCGCTGAAGGGGATTGGTCAACGGAGTATCTGGACTACATCCTCTCAATAAGGGTCGTGGCCGGGCTGGACGAGGCGATCGAGCACATAAACCGCTATGGCTCCGGTCATACCGATGCGATTGTTACCAATAGTAAGGACAGGGCAGCGAAATTCATGGAACTGGTTGACTCTGCGAATGTGTTTTGGAATTGCAGCACGCGCTTTGCCGATGGTTTCCGCTACGGCCTTGGAGCCGAGGTCGGTATTAGCACGAACAAGATACACGCCCGCGGCCCGGTCGGCCTGGAAGGGCTTGTCATCTACAAATGGAAGCTGATAGGCACCGGGCAAATTGTGGCCGACTATTGCGGCCCCGATGCGAAGAAATTTACGCATAAAAGGATTAACCGCGGAGAACGCTGAGAGCGCAGACCTCGATAAACAGGATTACAAGATATAAAGATATTAGCCGTAGAGTGTGCGGAGAAATCAGAGGGGATCAGGGATTGGTCGTTGGTGAGTAGTGAGGGGTGAGTAGTATTCAGCCGGCAGGGTGTTGACAAATCCTGTGGCCCTTGGTAGATTAGCAGCCAGAAATGGGCGGTCAGTCCTGAGCAGCAGGGCTGATGCTGACACATCAAACATCGCGACCACATCCGCGTCCATTTCAAGATTGACCGGCTGACGGTAAGGACGGTTGGCAAAGAGGCTTCAAATTTGGCGGGAATTGCGGGGGATTCTTTTGGAACTCTCGATGGTCTTTAATGAAAGCTGGTGAATAGATTGGGAGGAACCATAAGGCTCAAGGCATGAAAGAGAAACTTCCAATAAATCCCACAATTCTGACATGGGCAAGAGAAAACGCAAATCTGCTCATAGAAGATGTTGCGCTGAAGATGAAGAAATCGCCGGAGGCTATAGAAGCGTGGGAGAAAGGAGACAGCTCACCAACTTATGTCCAGTTGGAGACGTTAGCGTACGCGATATACAAGCGCCCAGTCGCGATCTTCTTCTTTCCTGAACCGCCCGAGGAAGTGACTGCCAAGAAGTCTTTTAGGACTCTGCCTGAAAGCGAAGTAGAGGAACTCGGGCCCAGATCGTTGCGAGTGTTCAGGCAGGGCCAGGCCATGCAAATCAAGCTGGAGGAGTTGACGGATGGCAAGAACCCCGCTCAGAAGAAAATATTTAGGGATTTGAGGTTTGAACCGCGTGGCGATGTTGTAACGATGGCCAAGAGTGTGAGGAAATACCTAGGCGTCGACATTGCGATGCAAGTTCGCTGGGCAAATACAGAGGTGGCGCTGGAGAAATGGCGTGGCGCGGTAGAAGAGAAAGGTATCTTCGTCTTCAAGGATGCATTTGGGGGTGATGAGATTGCCGGGTTCTGCATTTATGATCCGGAGTTTCCCGTGATATACATAAACAACAGCATGGCTAAGAGGCGCCAGATCTTCACTCTCTTCCACGAACTTACCCACTTACTGTTCAAAACAGGGGGGGTGGACAAACAGAATGATGCATTTGTCAGACGGATACGGGGGGACAATAGAAGAATCGAAGTCCTCTGCAACCGTTTCGCGGGAGAGTTCCTTCTGCCGAAAGAAGAGTTCAATAGGATGATTTCGGGCGTGCGAATCGACGAAGAAGGTATAGAGAGGCTTGCAAGACGATACAAGGTCAGTAGAGAAGTCATACTGAGAAAATGCCTAGACGGAGGGTTGGTCGATCACGCGTATTACCAAGAGAAGAGTGCACGTTGGATAAGAGAAGCCCGAGAAAGGGCCGGAGAACGAACGGGAGGGAATTACTACAGCAAGGTTGCTACCTACCTTGGGGACGGCTACCTGAATCTTGTATTCCAGAGCTACTACCGTAAGAGTTTTGGAACTAATCAGTTAGCGGAATACTTGGGTGTAAAGGCGGCCAGTATTCCAGGCTTGGAAGCAGTTTTTTTTGGAAAAAGGCAGGCGTGAATGATATGCGTCTTTGACACCAACAGCCTAAGCGTGCTATTTGATAATTTCTATCTGGATCGCTTCCCTTCCCTTTGGGAGAAATTCGATAAGTTGATTCTCGGTGGGGGAATCGTATCCGTGCGTGAGGTTTACAACGAAATCATACGACGCGAGCCTGCGACAAGACTGGTAGGATGGGCCAAAACGAACCGAGAGGTCTTTGTTCAGCCCAGCGTCGAAGAGATGAAATTCGTCAGCACGATATTCTCCGTCCGGCACTTTCAGGCTTTAATTAGAAAAAAGGAGAGATTGATGGGGACTCCCGTCGCTGACCCTTTTCTCATCGCTAAAGCCAACATAGAGAATAGGTTATTAGTGACTCAGGAGACTTTGAAGCCGAATGCAGCCAACATACCTAACGTATGCGAACACTTCGGTGTACAATACGCAAACCTCGAGGGCTTTATGGAGAGAGAAGGCTGGCAATTCTAACTGCCGGAGGGTCAGGACCCGGGCCGGCGGCGCGCGTACACGAGAAAGAAGTGTACCTCACGCGGATACCTCCGGCCAGAGGACGGGGCTAATATGACGCCGTCCATGTGTGGGGGCTAAGCGTGAGACCACCTCGTTCGGCCGTAGTTGGTACTGCGAGCCAGAGGTATTTTTAGTTCGGTGGCCAGATCCCTCCACTTCGGTCGGGATGACAAAGTCAGTTTGCGCCCCCGCCCGGAGGACGGGGCTAATATGACGCCGTCCATGTGTGGGGGCTAAGCGTGAGACTACCTCGTTCGGCCATAGTTGGTACTGCGAGGCAGAGGCATTTCGAGTTCGGTGGCCAGATCCCTCCGCTTCGGTCGGGATGACAAAGTCAGTTTGCGCCCCCGCGCGGAGGACGGGGCTAAATACTACCACTGGCGGTGGGCTAAGCATGAGACTACGTCGTTCGGCCGTAGTTGGTACTGCGAGCCGGAGGCATTTTTAGTTTGGTGGCCAGATCCCTCCGCTTCGGTCGGGATGACAAAGTCAGTTTGCGCCCCCGCGCGGAGGACGGGGCTAAATACAGCGACTGGCGGGG
>Ga0209427_10000901_pt1 | contig 33139 bp, 32 predicted proteins | sample DeeMarSWOR136_30_FD_187465 | JGI IMG/M metagenome (GOLD analysis project Ga0209427, IMG submission 187465) | Marine sediment microbial communities from White Oak River estuary, North Carolina - WOR-1-36_30 (SPAdes) (version 2) | ecosystem: Environmental > Aquatic > Marine > Intertidal zone >...
ACATATTTAAAATTGAAAGAATTCCAGTTATATCTTCAGTATTTTTATCATAGTCCTCCTCAGACTTCTCGATCTTTTGTAATATAGTTTCCTTTTCTTTCGATAACTCTTCTAGTCTTCCTTGAATATTTTCTTTCTTAATATTTAATGTTTCAAATTCTTTATCTAAATCTAAAATTGTCTGTTTTATAGAGTTTGCTTTAATTTCAAGATTTTTCTCTTCACGCTCAATATTTTTTAATTCTTTTTTGTATAGTTTTAATTCAGTACCTAGGTTTGTTATTTTATTATTATTATCATTAATTTCTGATTCAAAAGATTCCTTTTTCATATTCAATAATTCGAGATCTTTTTCATTCTTTCTATAAGTAGTATCTTCATCTTTTGATTTCGCTCGTAATTCACTAAGCTTTTTACTAATAGCTTGTTTCTGTTCCATAAGGCTTTTAATTACTATTTCAGAATCTTTCCCTTTACTTAATTCTTTAATTTTATTTTCAAGTGTTATTTTCTTTTGTTCTAAATTTTCTATTCTCTCCTTATTGATTTTAATTTCAGTATTTAATGAGGATAATGAAGATTGAATATCAGATAATTTTATATTTAAACTATTTTTTTCAGCTTGTACAACATTAATGTTATTTTCTAAATCTTTTTGTTTTTGGTTTTCTTCTTGGATCTTATTGTTCAATTCATCGATCCTCTTACGTTTTTCATTTTCAATTTTTCTTGTCTGTTCAATGGCTTCTTCTATGCTTTCTGACTCTCCTTTTAATTCTTTTAATTCAATTTCCAATTTCTTTTTCTTTTCTTCATTTTTTTTTATATTTTGAATGAGAACTTTTATTCGAGCTTTATTTGATGAAATATTTTGCTTTATATTCGAAATTTCGGCTTTAAAATTAGATTTTTCATCGTTTCGTTCTTTAATTTTTACCTCAAGTTCTACTTGATTCTGTTGTCTTTTATCTATTTCATCTTTAGCTTCTTGAATTTTGTTTTCAATATCCGCAATATCTTTTGATACTTCTTCTATTAATGAGTCAAAAGTTTGGTCTTCTTCAAGTTCCATTTGTAAGTTTTCTAAACTCTTTTTATCATTTGTAAGTTTTTCAATTGACTTTTTAGCTAGATTGAGTGTAGCTTGATTTGATGATAATTGAGTTTTTAATTGTGTAATATTTTCAGCAATTTGTTCTCTCTCTTGTTCTTTCTCATTAATTGAATTTTGTATATTATCCATGACAAGAGATTCTTGCTTTAATAGATCTTCTTGACGAGTGATTTTCTCATTTAATTCTTCTATAATTTTTTGTGATTCTTCGATTTTTTTCTCTAAGATTGATTCTTCCTCTTGTAATTTCGAAATTTTTAAAGCTATTAATTGAGAATTATAAAAATTTATCTTATCATCTAATTCTTTCCAGGCTAGTGCATCGTTCTTTTCTTTCTCAACTTTTCTAAGTTGTGCAGACACCTCTTTAAATATTGCTTCAAATTGTCCTAAATCTCTTTCTGCTTTTTCTAATTCTTTTAAAGTAGCATCTTTCATCTCATCATATTTCTGAAGTCCAATGAGTTCTTCAATAAATTTTCTTCGATCTTCAGCATTCATGTGTGTTAATTCAACAATTTTTCCTTGTAATACAAATTGATTACTCCCATCAGGGTCTATATTTGCGGCAGCTAAAGCGTTGAGTATCTGCTGACGTGTAACTTTCTTTCCATTCATTTTATATCCCCCTCCACCTCCTCTTTTAATAACTCGCGTTATCTCAAAATCACCTGGTCCTTCGGGAAAAATATTGTCAGAATTGTCGAAATATAAAGTAACAGAAGCTCTTTGGGAAGGATTTTTACCTCTTGATCCTGCAAAGATAAGATCTTCTAAACTCTTTGCTCTCATTGTTTTTTTACTTAATCTCCCTAAAGAGAAACAAAGAGCATCAATAATATTTGACTTTCCGGCACCATTAGGCCCCACGATACAGGTAAAACCGCTTGAAAGGCGGATAGTGACAGTCCTATCACCAAAACTTTTAAATCCAGTCATTGAGATCTTCTTAATATAAGTCAAAATGCTTCTCCATTCTTTTATTTTTTTTAAGAAAATAGAGTTCTTCTATCTATATATATGATAAGTATTATTTAAGAATAAATCTGATCAATGATTTATGTTTTTTTTAATAATTTAAAATTTAAAAATAAAGGGAATTATTATTTTTAATTTAAAAATAAATCTTGTTCATTGAAGATTGTATCGATTAAAGTTGTCAAATCTCTGGGATTTAACAATATAAAAAATAAATCATCACTTTTAATATTTGAGAACAAATTGAGATTATGCATAAAGTAATTCTTTTTAGATATTTTTAAAATTCCTATATTTATCATCTTCTTAACAATTTCATGAAATTCATCTATATGTTTTGTATAATCCAAAGATTCACAGGAAATATCAAATAGTTCTCTTAACTCTTTAAATGTAATGTAAAAATTCATTTTATGTTTAAAAAAATTTGAAAAATTATCTAAAAAAATAATTGTTAAAATATCTTCTTCTACTAAATAATTTAACATAGTAAACTCGTCGATTAATGGCATTGTATCAAATTGAAATATACTTATATCATGCAATTCATAATTATTTAAAGATTTCTGATTCTTTAAAACAGGATATAAATTTCGAAGGATATCAATACCCTTTCCTGGAACTGGAACATAATGCTCAAATATTAAATCTGTTATGAATTGGATTAACTCATCATCTATTTCTTGATAAAAGGCTAACTTAACTCTCTGATTTAAGATATCAAATAACTCATTAAAAGTAAAAAAATTTAACTTTTTCTTTAAATCAAATTCACTTATTATATCCAAAGTTTTTGGATAGATTACATTGTTCATAGTGGAAATCAAAGTTATTTTAAATTCTTTACAAAAATGTATTATTTTATTATAAATAACTGACTGTAAGGTTTCAGTATTATTTAAAGTGAGTATAATATTCTGGTTAATTTTTTTTCTCATTAACTTCAGAATATTCCAGAGGGATGAGAGATTTGATCTTAAAAGGGAATTTAAATCACAGTCTTGATTTGAATATTTACTTAACTCAATTATGAATGAAACAAGTAATTCCTCAACACTTTTATCATTACAATCAATAACAATTTTATAAAAATTGTTTTGCTCTTTAATTTTTGTAGTTAGATCATCTAAAACTTTATTTACAATAACTTTTTTTCCAATACCTTGAATTCCTTGATATAATATGGTAAGATAAAAATTATCCGAAATTGAATCATTCAAAATTGAAATTAATGATTGCTCTTCGCTTTTTCTATATAAAAGAGATGGTGGAACATATTCAGGGTCAAATAAAGCTTTTGGGCCTATATAAATATTATTTAATTTAGATTTAATATTCATCTTAATTAAAGTTTTTTAATAGATTATCAAAAAATAAATATTTAAACCCCCCCAGACAGGTCATTAAAAGTAAAATTAAATCTTTTTAGATTAAAAAATAAAGAAAATTTAATATCATTCAAAGCTTTCCAATAAATTTTTTAAATTTTCTGCTAATATTGGTAAATATTCATAAGATTTAACTTTAACATTTTTATTTAGGCATAATGCTACTAAATAAAATCTTGTATCTCTAATATCAAGCTTTCTAAGAAAAATAAGTCCTTCTTTTTGGAAATCTGAATGCTTTTCTGGAAAATGGATATTTGTAACAATATCAATTGTATCAATTTCCCATTCTTCTAGTTTTTCTAAAGCATGAGTAAGTCTAGGGGCAATTTCTTCACAAATTCTTTGGTATTCCTTGTTTGTTGATCGACTTCCTATTATAAAACAATTTTGATCAAGTAATAGTGTAGAGCTATTGTATGTTTTACTCATGTAATCCTTTAATAAATTTTGAACCATCTTAGATTTACGAGTTGCATAAAATACACCATCAGAAAACGATTTTAATAAACTTGGTTCATCATAGATTGAAGTTTTATAAATGGAAAATTTGAGTTCTTTTATAATAGAGGGTATCTTATTCTCAAGAAATTCGATGTTCATTTGAATATTTTTTTTATTTCTAATATCGGGATCATACTTATGAAGTAGGATTAAAAATTGAAAATTATTAAGATGAGTTTCTGTAACAATATTTACAATATCTTGAAGATATGTTAAGGCTTCTTCAAATTTATTGGCCGATTGGATATCTATCACAAAAAAAATAGATTGCATGTCTGTAAAATATTTACTCTTATTATCTAAATATATTTTTCTATATGATTTTTGACCCCCTAAATCCCATCGGATAATAGAGATATCTAACAATGAATTTGTATGAGTAGTTCTTTTTGCTTTTATAGTTGGTTTGATAGAAGTTAATAAACTAAATTTTTTATCAACTAATAAAAGAATTGAAGTTTTCCCACCACATTCTAATCCGCAGAAAAGTACTTTTTTAATCTCTTGTGAATCATTCATAATCTTTTTTAATGATTATATTTATTCTTATTTTCAATTTGAGAAATTAATATCTTATTTTTATCTATTTTTTCATTCAAGCGAATACTTCTTAGTTTACGTGGAAAATTTAGATTAATCTTATCAAAAATAAACCCACTTGTTCCAATTGGGCCCTCAACTACTTTTAATTTGGCAGGTGAAATTTTATTATCAATAAAGGAGATAATTTTACTATTCCCAAGATATTTTTTTCTCTTATAAGATCCCACTGTGTTACACGCTACAACTGGTACTCTGTTCTCAAGAGCTCGAGCTTTTAAATATATATCCCAATTTTCCATTCCATTGTCTCTTATTTGAGTAGGAGAAAATATGATATCTGCTCCATTTTCAACTGCTAATCTTGGTGTTTCAAAAAATGCCATATCAAAACAAATAAGAATAGCAAAATATTTAGATTCATTAATTTCGAATATTTTTAATTCAATTCCTGGTTCAAAAAAGGATTTTTCATAAGAATAAAGATGCAGTTTGTCTTGTCTTCCAATTTCTTTACCATCTCTATTAAAAAAATAGCATGTTATATAAGGTTTTTTAGAATCACTTCTCTTTTCCCAAATCGCTCCTGACAAAATATTTATATGATACTTTTTTGATAACTTTTTAATAAAAGCATAATCATCTCCTCTTTCATCTTGATAATTATCATTTGAATGCTTCATCAAAGGAACCCATCTTTCTGGTAAACACACAATATCACATTTATTACATTTTTTTTTTAAGTTGATTAAAATCTGTTCAATTTCTTTATAGCATTCAGATTTTTCTTGAAAAATTTGTGGTTGAATACAGCCAACTTTCATATCTTATAATAAATTTTTCATTTAATTTTCATTTAATGTATTAATAATATTAAAAATCTCATTTAAATTAGAAATTTCATAATTGGGTTTACTTATTCCTTGAGATTCTAAATATGATTTAGATATGTCATATTTTCCTCCACGATGGAGAAGAACACTATATATCTCATTTAAATTAGCAGGTATTATATCCATATCTATTCTATCTCCAATATAAATTGTCTCAGGACCTTTAACTTGAAATTTCTCTAAAAAATATTTGAATAACTTTGGATTTGGTTTTTTAATTCCAATTTCATCTGATATTACAACAAGATCGATTAACTTATCAACTTTAAGTCTCAGTATTTTTTCATATTGTTTAATTGGTATTCCATCTGTAATAATTGCGGTCTTAATTGATAATTTCTTTAAATTCAATATGCAATCTTTCACATCTTCATACAATTTTATGGACTTAATTTTTTCTTCGTGATAAGCCATAACTGCTGAAGCTATGTATTTATATTGATCATTATAAGAAATAAAATCAATATCATTTTCAAGCTGGTTTAATCTGCGAATAAAATAATTATAGTGTTTTGAAGAATTTGAACCATATTCTTTAACGATCTCTTGTACAATCTTTATAGCCTTTTCTCTCTCAATTTTTAATCCAAGATTGATCATTGCCTCAAGACCTTTAATTCTAGCTCTTTCAGATAATCCCGAGGAATCAAATAGACAATCGTCTAAATCAAATCCAACTAATTTTATAGGGCACATTTTATTGATCCATGATTATAATTATAGATAATAAAATAATGAAAAACTATTGCTTAAAATTATTACCTTAAGATATTAGAGGTTTAGTTAAGATAAATTTATTTATCTTTAATAATATATAATCTTTAATATTAATTTATTTTAGCTTCACATTATAAAATTTGCTCTTCTGCTTAATAAATCAAAAAACCATAGTGGAGATTCATTAATTGAAAACAATCACTGCTTTATCATATTTTCATCGCAAAATTGGACCAATAGTATTTTATTCCTATCCAGAAAATATATTAGATCGGGAATTATCTGTCAAAATTGCAAATATCATGGATCAACAATTTAATGAGGGTTTTTTTACTCATTCATTTGAAAATCTCAAATCAATGAATTATTATTTTGAAATACATTCAGATTGGGCTCGTGGAAATAAAGAAATGCTAATGGTTTCAATAATAGTTGATCAGCAAATGTCACCTGAAATTGAAGAACATATTTCAGTTTTATGCACTGAATTCTCCGAGAGATTACAATCAAATGAAGAAATTTTTACAGCTTTTTATATAAATGATATTAATAATTTTGATGAAAATGATCAAGAGAGCATTATCAAAAACGATTCTCTTGTAAAAGCATGGGTAGAAAGCTTATACTGGTTTATTATCGAGGATACTCGAGAAAAAACTGAAGAAGAAAAAATAGCAGTATTAATGAATGATAAACATATTTTTAAAACACTAGAAAAACTGTCAATGGGTCCTATACCATTAGAATGGTTAAGGGAATGGTTTATAGAAAATTTTCCAGAAAAGAATTTTGAGGAAATAATTGATATATTAGAACAAAAGAATTTTATTTTTATAAATCAAATTGGTTTAGTAGAAAAATATGTACTTTTAGTGAAGGAAGTAAATGCTGAAAGAATTCCCCCAGATAGTGTGATAGAATATATTGATGATAAACCCGAATTGATAGATATACTCCTTCCAAAAGTTCAAGAATATTATAGTGATTATGAGAAAAAAACTAAGGAATCACTGAAAGAAGATGCATTTACTTTATTTCAGATTATGGCAGACCCTAAAAAATATAGTATTTTATCAGAATTAAGGAATGGATTAATTTCAAAGGATAAATTACCTAAATTAGTATCAAAAAAATCTTTAGATTCTTTAATAGAAAATATTGAATTTTTAAAAAAATATGATGTAATAGAAGAATTAAATTACAATGGAGAAACTTATATTGTTTTAAAGACAAATTTACAAATAACCACAGCTTTTCCAGAATGGATGAGGAAATTACTACCAAAGGAAGCAGAACCAGTTGTTGCGAATAAGTATACCCCAAAACTGAGTGATAATGAAAATACTCATAAAAAAAATGACGAACTTACAGAGATTCTTAAAAATGGAGAAAAATAGTTATTTAAAAAAAAGATTATTTACTACTCTATAATTTTTTAATGCTTATTATGACTGATACAGAAGAATCGCAAGAGGATATAAAAAATCTTTTGGGATACATGGGAATTGAAATTTTATTTGCTATTGATAAAGGAGCAAAAAATCTTGAAACCATCAAACTTTTTTCTGGGATATCAATTGAATGTATTAAAGGAAGAATCCCCGTTTTACTTGAACTAAAATTAATTAAAATAATCAAAGAAGAGCATTACTTAACTGAGAAAGGGGAGATATTTAAGAATAGATTAATATAATGAAAATTTCTAGATTTTTAGAGAAAAAATCAGATTGGGGCGACAAATATCATTACTACGAGCAATAGTTCATTTTGTCATAAGTTCATCATATTTTATCTCATATTATTATAATTCTTTTCCTTATTTCCATTCTATGAATATTATAGGGGCAATATTAATCTTTTTCTGTTTTTTCCTTCTGACTCATCATTGATCTATATTTTCTTTCATAATATCCCGGAGCCTTGAATCCTCCATATTTATTAATAAAACATTTTAACCCTTCTTCCTGTTTAATTTGTTTTTTTAAGGAATTAAATTCAGATCGAGTTAATTCATTTCGTTTTAATAGATAATTTAAAACCTCAAGCGCTTCTTCAGTTGTAGTGCATCTTCTAATAAAATCAATTGCTCCAGGATTAATCAATTCATCGGGGTAGCACCTTTCAGAATCATTATATCCTTTATCAATTCTAATTGAATCAATTTTAATAGCTTTTTGATTTGAAGTTACTTCTTTCAGTAAATGAGGAAAGATTTTTTTCAATTCCTGTTCATTATATAATATTTTTAGCCCATCCTTATCCTTAATACTTACTTCTTTAGAGGTTTCTTTTTTTTTATTGTTTTCTTCCATGAGACAGTCGAGTTCTCCAAATAAATTAACTTTTCAGGTATTTATTAATTTAAATGTTTAATTTGAATTATAAAAATTGTATGTAGAAATGTAATTAAAAATCATTAGAGGTTTTATAAAATTATGTTTATCTTCTAGTTTAAATTAGAAATAATAAAATTAATTAATTTCTATATATTCTCAAAAATATAATAAAAGAAGAGTGTTGGATTAAATTGAAGTCTGGATATAGTTTTGTGAAAGAGACTTTTGAAAAACATGAAAAAAGTTATAAAACACCACATTGGTATCGAGGAATCGAGTATAGAAAAGGGAAATCCGTAGTTAGAGTTAATAAACCGACAAAACTTCATCGAGCTAGAACATTAGGGTACAAAGCAAAACAAGGTTATATAATAGTAAGAGCAAGAATTAGAAAAGGAGGTATGCATAAAACTCGCCCAAAAAGAGGTAGAAAACCTAGAGCAATGGGTGTCTCTAAATATACTACTGGAAAGAATCTTCAGTGGATTGCTGAAGAGCGTGTTCAAAGAAAGTATCCAAATATGCAAATTTTAAATAGCTATAAGGTATATTCAGATGGGAGACATTGGTATTATGAAGTAATCTTGGTTGATCCAAACCATCCTGTAATAAAATCTGATCCAAAAATTAATTGGATTGCTGAATCTCAACATTCTAAAAGGGTTACTCGTGGTTTAAGCTCTGCTGGGAAACGAGCAAGAGGATTACGTAGGAAAGGATGGGGATCTGAAAAAACAAGACCTAGCATTAGAGCTAATAGAGGTCGTGGGAAATAATTCTTATTATTTTATTGAACCATCTTAAATATTTAGATAAATTACATTTTATTTATACTAATGGTCATTCCCCCGTCTAGGATTATATTTTGACCGGTAATGTAATCTGCAGCATGGGAAGCTAAAAATAAAGCTAAATCAGCAACTTGCTTACTTTCTCCTATTTTATCTATTGGTAGTTTGACATTTCTTAATTTAATCCATTCCCTAATAAAATTTTCATCATTATTATACATAGGTGTTAAGAAAATCCCTGGACATATTGCATTAACAGTTATATTACTTGGACCTAATTCAAGTGCCCATAGTTTAGTAAAAGCAATTAGAGTTGCTTTACTAAGGCTATAAATACCAATAATAGGATTTAGACCACATTCAGTGCCTGCACATGAAGTAATATTGATTATTTTTCCAGCAATAGGTTTAAATTTTTGTCTTCTTATTCTTTTATAAAATGCTTTTGTTATATTCCACGCTCCTTTTACATTTACATCCATAACTTTATTATAATCCACCATCTTAGTTTTTAAGGAGGTAGTACCTCCTCTTATACCAGCGTTATTAACTAATATAAAAACATTATCAAATTTTTCATAGACGCGCTTACTCATTTCTATTACTTGATTCTCTTCGGAAATATCTGTTTGTACCAACAATATATCGGTATCATAAGATTTAAGGATTATATCTCGTGTTTCTTCAATACTCTTAAAGTTTATATCATTTAATACTAAATTAGCACCTTTACTTGCAAAAGCAATAGCCATTTCCCTTCCAAATCCGCTTCCAGCGCCAGTTATTAATGCTACTTTTCCATCCAAAAATTTTTCTTCAGTCATATTAATTCACTTTAAAACAGAATTTATTTACCAAATAAACCTTTATTTTTTTTATATTGAGCTAGTAATCTCATAGGAGGGGGCGTTTCAAAAGCAATACTGACATCAATTACTGCCGGTTTCTTAGAATTAATAGCTCTTTGCAAAGCAGGTTTTATATCCTCCGGGTTCTCGATTTTTTCTCCATAACATCCAAATCCTCTCGCAATTTCAGAATAATCAATGGAAGGTAGATCAACATCACAATATCTCTTGTTAAATGCCTTTTTCTGATTACTTTTTATCATTCCCCAAGCGCAGTTATTAGCAACAACAACTATTATTGGTAAATTTAATCTTACTGCTGTCTCTAATTCTTGCACATTAAACAGAAAGCTTCCATCACCATTTAAGCAAACAACAAGTTTATCGGGTTTCGCTATTTTAACTCCAATTGCATATGGAATTCCAACACCTAAATGTCCCATAGAAATTGGGAAAAATGTTGATCTTGGAGGACGTGGTTTTAAATTTATAAATTTGTATGAGAATACAACAATATCTCCACCATCAAGTACAATTTGTGCATCATCAGGTAGATAATCGAAAACTTCATAAACAAGACGTTCGGGCTTCATTGGTAATTTCTTATAATCAAAGATTTTTAAATTTATATTTAGTTGATTCGTGCAAAATTCTTGTAAATATGTGTTCCACTCAGACCACTCAGTTATTTTATCTTTTGGTAGGGATTTCTCCATCGCATATAATAATTGATTAATTACAGCTTTACAATCACCAATAATCCCCACTTCAATTGGTCTATTTTTTCCAATTTCATTGGGATCAATGTCGATTTGGATAACTTTTTGATTTTGATTCCACATTGGTGATGCTCCATAAAATATTGAATAATCCCATTTACACCCAAAAGATAACACTACATCAGCTTCTATGGCAGCGGTTCTATATGCATTATTTATTAAATAAGAATCTAAAAAATTCTTTTTATCTCTTCCAATTGAGCCAATACCGTTAATAGTAGTACTGGTTGGTATCATATACGTTTCTGATAAAGTTTTTATCTCCTCTGAAGCTTCTGAAGCAATTACTCCGCCACCAGCTACTAAAAGAGGTTTTTTAGTATTTTTTAGTATTTCAATTGTTTTTTCAATATCCTCTGAAGCTCCGTTAGGTCTATGCAATGCTCTATATTTTTCTGGATCCAAAATTTTTTTAAAATCAGCTTCTCTTGCTTTTCTTACTAATGCTGTCTCCCTGAATTCTAAATATACTGGGCCTCTTCTTCCTGATAATGCAATTTTTATAGCTTTTTGAATAGCATGCGGAATTTCCTCTGGTTCTTCAACTTGTATTTGAGCTTTGGTTATGGGTTTCATTAATGCTATTTGATCTATTCCTCCTTGTAATATGCCAGTATCTTCTAACATACGTCCTATTTGCGCTCCTATAATAAGCATGGGAATTGAATCTGAGTTAGCTGCTGCAACTGCTGGAACAAGATGAGTCACACCAGGACCGACAGTTCCAAGACAAACACCAATTTCTCCCGTAGCTCTAGCCCAAGCATCTGCCATATGTCCTCCTGCTTGTTCATGTCTAACCATTACTGTATCAATACCTTCTTCCCTTCCCCATCTCTCAATAGCGTCAAATATACTTAATAATTCCCCACCTACTAAACCAAAAATTTTAGTAACACCTTCTTTTAAAAGGCATTTAACAACTAAATCACCGCCATCTAAATATTGCTTTGACATATCTAGACCTATTACAAATAAAAAATAAAGTTTATGATTAAAAGAAATTCATCAGATAAGTACAAATTAGAGACTAATCAATTCGAGATAATAACCAATGATATCTTTGGTATCTAAAAAGTAAAATTTGACTCTTCCAACTTTTCCCGATTGAATTACATCTATTATATAACTATTTTTAAAATGGTTAATTAGAGCCTCTGCATCTTTGGTATATACACCTAAGTGATGTAACCCCTCTTTTCCTTCTTTAAGAAATTCTGAATATAAATGATCCCCAGTGGATTCTAATAATTCAATAATTTCAAATTGTTTCCCGCCAAAATTTTGCATTATCTTTTTCATTTTGAATTCTACTTTACTTTCTTTATAATTTACTATACTGGTTTGTTCAACAATGTTGATCTTTCCCTTAAAATCTAATAGAACTTGATATAATTCTGCTGCTTTCTCAATATCTTTGACAATGATACCAATTTGATCAAAATTAGATAATTTTAATTCTCTCATTATTAATATACTACAATTTATTTGACAATTTTAGCAAAATCTAATTTACTGATTGGTCTTTTTAAAGGAAAATTACCATTTAAAATCATTGACTTTAACTGTTCTGCTAATCTTATTGCTCCATTTCTGTCTGACTGTCTTAAAACAATTGGGATATGATTACCTTCGAAATTAATCTTTTTTAAATTTAATTTAAATGCTTCAGGGCATAGATGAGTGCAATTACCGCAATTAAAACAACGAGATCGATCGATAGCAGAGATTATGCCCTCTTTTATAATAAAAGCATCAGTAGGGCATTTATCAATTACTTTACACTCTTCACAATCCTTACATGCATCGGGTTTAAACTTCATAACAAAATTTTTATCCCAAACATCACCATAAGTTATTTCTCCTACTTTTTCACGACCAACAAGGCTTAGAATCGTTAATTTTACGTTTTTATCTGATTTTACAATATTATTAAATATTTTTTGATTTAATATAGGAATAGGGAGTGCTAAACTACAAATAGGTTCTAAGCCATAAGAAGTTCTAAATGCTCCCATATATTCTGGCTTCATTCCTTCAAATGGAGCAATTGTCATCATATTTGGCTTTTCTAGATAATTACGAGTTCCAGGACCTATGAGGTGCCCTAGAGCCCCATTTACAAGCACAGGTGAACCAACTCCAAAACATTCAAATTCAGGATCATTTTGAAAAGGATTAAGAGCACCACACCCAGAAAAAGTAATTTCTGTTTTATTAGGTGAAAAAGGTAGACAAGAGAATATAGTATTAACCTGGTGGGGTTCACAATTAATCATAGCATTATAATTTTTAATAGCTTGTCGAGTTCCTACTAATTTAGCAAATTGCATATCTTTAAGTTTCATTTTTTTTTCTACAGTTTCCCCCTCTGCGCTCTTACCTACGATTTCTACAGATTTTCCTTCAACAATTTCTCTAAAAAGAGATCCACCACAATAATTATCTATAGTTTTACTTTGAGCTGTCCCATAAACTATTAAATCCACTATTCCTAAATATTCATTTGGACATGGACCAGGAAATGCTGATATTCCATTTATATTCACTTCAGTAAATTTTCTCAGTGTTTTTGGTGGTGAGAGACGAAATGAGAAAATTCCCATTATTCCACTCATAAGACCTTTAGTTGCTGTAGTAACTATATCAACATCTTCGAACTTAATTTTCTTGCCATTGTTAATACGATCTATTAATTCTTGAACACTTAACACCACAGCTGTGCCATTTTCTATCTTTCTTTCAATTTCTGAAAGCTTTCTATTTTTAATCGTCAGAAACCCTCACATAATTTCAAAAATTATCATTTTAAATATTTATTTATAATAAAATTTTTTTATTTTTTAAAAGTATAAAATAATTGTGGAAAATAAAGCAGTTCTTCTGAGGTAAGTCGCTTATTGACGTATTTTGAATCAAGATTACCCGTAAATTTTGAAAGAATTAATGATCTTCAAAACCGATTGAGATTATGTGAGAAAATTGGAATTAAGAATATAATTCTAGAACCCCAAAATGATTTAAGAAATATTTCCTTGGATTTAAAAAAAGAAATTGAAAGTTTTGTAAAAATAAATATATTTTATCGCATTAACTTAAAGATAGATACTCTAGATGATTTCAAGTCTAAAATAAAGAATTATAATAAGTTCGCAGGAATACTTTCAGTAGAATCTTTAAATAAAGAGGTGCAACTCCGTTCTGCAAAAGATTCAAGAGTAGATATTATATCTTTTTCTGATCCTGAAATATTAAAATCTCTTACTCCTGGAATAGTTTCTTTAACTAAACAGAATAATTCATTTATTGAATTTTCTTTAGCACCAATAATGGAAAGTAATAAAGTGCTTCAATCTAAAAATTTTAGGAACTTATATAAATATATTCATTTAGTATTAAAATTAAAAGCAAATTTTTTAATTAGTGGTAACTTTCAAAATTTATTTAATTATAGACATCCTCGGGCCCTAATAAGTGTTTGTCATACATTATTAGGGATCCCATTAGTTTTAGCAAAAAAAGCATTTAGTATAAACCCAGAATTATTAATAGAAAAGGTTCAAAAAAGTCAAAATAACATATTCAATTTTAAAATTAATTGAAGGTGAGATTAATAACAAATAAAGAAAGACAGCGATATATTTTATTTATAATAATTCAGGAAAATAAAATTTTTTTAGACCAAAAAACACTTTTAAAATCAATTTGGAAATCAATATGGCGGTATTTTGGAATGAAAGAAGCTAATAGAATTGGATTATGGTTAATAGAGTTCAATTCGCAAGAAGATTACTTTATTTTAAGATGTTCACATGAAACTAAGGAAATAATTATTTCTGCTCTTACTCTAATTCAAGAAATTAATGGAAGAAAGATCATATTATCTCCAATAAAGACTTCAGGTACAATAAAATCCATTAAGAAACATAAATTACTATTAAATAATATAAAATAAATTGATCTAAAAAAAATGATTGAATCCAATATAACAGATGCATTTATTTTAAAGTGTGAAAATATCTCTGAAGAAATTTTGAATTTACCTTTATATAAAATCGAAAAATTGAAGACAGCTCCATTCTTTTTGATTATTAAATCGATAACAGAAGATTTCATGAAATTGATGATATATCCTATAAAAAAACAAAAAATAGTTAAAATAAATATTAGTGGTCAAAATTTATCTGCTGCTATTGAAGAAATATCTAAAATTCTACATGATTTTCAAGTTATTCATACTTCGGGGTTTATAAAAATAAAAGAACATTATTATTATGAATGTTATTTAAATTTAAGTTTGAACGATGAAAGAATAATGAATTTAAAAACATCTTTAAATAAAATAAAAAATGTATTTAAAGAAATAAAAATTGAAGAAATTGGATTAAAAACTTGAAATACAAAAAAGTATGAAAAATTGGAAAGTCTTTCTAAAATTTTCAGACGGATCTGATAAAGAAGTTGAGCTATACGATGCAAAAGCATTCTTTGGAGGATATCTAAAAATAAAAAGAACTTATTTTAATGCACTTATCAAATCTGTGAAAATTTCTAGAAAGTTTTTTACTAAAAAAGCAATAGATAAAGTACAAGGGCCTGATGAATCAGATTGGACATATAACCCATGGATGCTCTTAATAGCCAAAGAAAGCGAAAAAAAAAGGCCTTTTTGGTTTTTTATTAAAAGAGAAAAAGATTTAAGCGGAATTCTTGTAGCAATTGGGCCTAAACCATTCGCTGAATATAGTGATAAAAATACTTCTGAGGCTAAACGTGAAATCAAACGTTTAATTAATTATATCATTGCTTATTTAAATAAATTTAATTGCATTATATTGCTTCCAAATTTTCTACATTAATTTAGAAATATATTGTTGTTTAAACTTGATCCTTTATTTATTGTTCTTTTCAATAGTTAATTACAATTCTTAAAAAAATTGAAGAAAAAGTATTAAATTAAATTTTAATTATCAATTTTAACATTCGTCTTATCAGAAAAGAGTATAAATAAAAAGTTTGTGGATTTAATACTGTGAACAGAAGAACATATAAAAAAATAACTTGGATTTTAATAATTAATTTATCTATTAGTTTTATTTTATTTTCACTTAATGTATCTAGTTTAGTTGAAGAAATTGATGTTAAATTCGGAGAAAGTCCTATAATTGATGGTCAGGTGGACAGCTACATAAAAGAATGGGAAAATGCAAACAAAATCCAAGTTAACTTGGTAGATTTACCAGTAAAATTATGGGTTTTGCAAAATGATGAAAATCTTTATATTTCTTTACAATTTGATTTACTTTTAAAATACCATAGCTCTAATGAGTTTATGGCTTTACTAATTTCTAATAGTTCTTCGGAGAATCCTGAAAACTTCATTGATGCTAAAATTATTCAATTCAATAATATCTCAAATAATGAATTTGAATATCTTGATTACCATATTGATAATAAAGGTTTCTCAAATGATACTTTTAATAATGGTCGAGGAGCCGCATCATTAAATGAGATTACATCAATTTATGAATTTTCAATTCCTATTGGACCTAATAACAAAATAAATGAAAGCGAAGATGTACTGTTAGATTATGAAGCCAACTACGCATTCAACATAACTTATGGAGAATTTGCTTCGTATCCTCAAGGAATTAAGAAAAGTGAAATATTCTTAATAAATATTAATTCACCTCCAACCAAGCAAAAAAATCTGACAAATATAGCTTTATTTATTATATTAATTACTTTTTTCGCAATACTCGGAATTCTATACGGATTTTATTTATATAAAATATATAGATTAAAAGATATAATAGACAAATCAAGACATTAAGATGCCAAAAATTTCCAAAAAACAAAAAATTTCCAAATTAGAGAAAAATCAAGAGTATGATGATAGGTTTGCTTATAAATCTATAAAAATGTCATCAGGATTAGGAGTAGTTTTTTATATATTATCTCTTTTGTTAAATACAGAAATTATAACAATTATAATTTATCAAAATATTTTTTTTAAGATTATAGATATAATTGTTAGAGTTATAGTAATTCTTTTATTTTTTTTGTTTACAATAATTAGTTTAGGAAATTATAAAGACTTAATTGGTAAACCATTAGATTGGAAAGATATTTTATTACTCTTGGGATTTTCTTTAATTCAAACAATATTGAACCTACTAGTTTTTCTTTTTACCTTTATGGGACTGTTTTTAATCTTATTTTATTTCTATCTAGTCCAAGAGAGATAAGGAAATAAATATTCATGTTTAAAGAAATATTATATGTTGGTCATAGAGGAACTAGAACCGAGTTTGATGAAAATACAATCCAAGCATACAAAAAAGCGATAGAATTTGGAGCTGATTATATCGAACTCGATGTTCGAAAAACTAAAGATGGCAGACTTATTGTATTACATGATACTACTTTAGAAAGAACTACAACTGGTTCAGGGTTCTTAAAGGATTTTACTTATGATGAAATCAAAAATTTTAAAACCAGAATAAATAACCAAGATATTCCTCTATTATCGAATGTGTTTGATCAATTAAGAGGAAAAACAAAATTTATTATTGAATTAAAGGAAGAAAACCTAAAAAATAAGGTACTAAAGCTCATTGAAAATTATAATTTATTAGGAGATTCTATCTTTAGTGGGAGGAATTTGAATTATTTAAAGGACATCAAGGAAAATTACCATCAATGCAGAATATGCTATAATATTACCAAGGGAATGGAATTAACATTAAAAGATTTTTTAAAATTAGAAAGAAGGAAGAATTCAGATATTAAGATTGATGCCATATGCTTAAGATCAGATTTAATTGATTCAAAATTTATTAATTTATGTGAAAAAAAAGGGATTCTATCATTAGCTTGGGATTTTCTTAAGTATAAACAGCCTTTAAAACGAATAAAATCATTAATATCATTAGGAATTGATGGAATTCTTTTTGATAACCATAAAAATATCCCAAAAATAAAAAAATGGCTCAGATTTCTTTGAATTTTGAAAGCCCATTTGGAAGATATAAAAGAATCTCGTCTATAGATAGAAGGTGAACCCACTTTTTTAATTTTTCTTCAACAATGTTAATAAAATAGGATTTTATATCTTTACCAATTTTTCCTTTTTTTATTCCGCTCGATTTTGAGGGGATAAGAGAAATTACAATTTGAGTTTGTTTTTTAATTGCAGATTCTGGTCCACAAATAATTTTAGGGTATAAAATCTTAGAATTAATATCACCAGATTCTATTTCAGAAAACTTTAATCCAATTGTTAATTCTGTTTTAACATTTTTAATAAAGTTCTTTTTCCCTGAAATAATAAAAGATCCTTTCTGTAAGAATTCACCTGAAGGTGGACTTTTTGAAATTTGATCTGGGTCCACATAAAAGACATCTATTACCCCCCAATTTTCCTTCCAAGCGCGTGAATAACTCGCAACGAATACGGCAGATTCGTAAAGAGAATATGAGGAAATATTTTTATTTTCTGGATTTTTAATGACTGTTAAGGGAGATCCAGGGAAAATTGTATGAAATACTAAATCATGTGGATCTAAATATTTTTTAAAGATTATTTCATTAGTCGTAGCATCCCTTCCTCCAATAACTAGAAATCCTTCAGAAGTTATAAACCATCTGAACTTTTCATACCATTTTTTCTGTGGTTTTTTTATTAAAAATTCAATCTCCTTTTGGACTAAATCTTTTTCCTTCTTTAATTTTTTAATTTTTTCTTTTGTTTTTTCTATTGCAGAAACTGTGCCCTTTATTTTCTTTTCTGCTTTTTTCCCCTTGGAATATATTATATTAGCATTTTCACCAATACTTCTTCTTAAATCTAAAGAGACATTTTCATTTTCAATTTTAATAATTAGTTGATTAGTTGATGGGTCAATGTTCTCAAAAAATTCAACTTCATTTATTTTTTCATTTTTAGCTTTAAGCAATTTTTGGGTTATTTCCTCCCAGTTATAACCTTTATTTTTAGCGTTTAAAATAACAGAAATTAATTTCTCTAAGATGTTAAAATTAGCAAAAATATAATCTCCAATTTGATAATATTTTTCCTTTTTATTCTTTAATACTTGTAAATACTCTTCTTGATTTTTTAATATTTTTTCCTGATGTTCAATTTTTTTTTCTATTTTTTCATCCTTTGGACTAATAATTGTCTCGGAATCAATTTTTGAAAAAAATTCATCTACTGCCTTATTAAAAGTACTAAAATTCTTTTTTTCATAGCTTTTCAATATATCTAATTCGAAAGGAATTACTGAAAATTCGATTCCTTGTTTATTAAAGACAATTTGAGCATTTATTTTCCCAAACAATAGATCATTTCTTAATTTTTTCAATGAATTATATAATTTCTCAAAATTTTCATCTGTTAGGTCTATACAAGGAATATTTTTATCAATACCTGCTCTATAGCAAATTTCTTCACTATACAATCCAGAAAGCCTTACTTTTCGAGATAAATCCCTTACTATTTCAGCCTGAGAAGATTTAAATAAATTCTTAAATTCCTCTTTGTTTATTGTTAAGAAATTAGTTTCAGAAGATTTTGGAAAAAGATATTCATTTTTAGCTAAAATATTTCTATCCTTAAATTTTCTGTATTTCTTTGCCATTAAAATTATATTATTTTCGTCTAAAAGTAAAAAGTTGCCTTTATTAAATAATTCAATTACAAACTTCCAAGTTTTATTAGTATAATCATTTAATTCTATTATAATAATTCTATCAAATTTATATTGAAAAACTTTCAAAATCTTCTTAGATTTTAACAATTTTCTTAAAGATATAATATATTGACTGGGATAATCGGGAATAGGGTAGTTAAATTCAGTTAAATTTATTCTCGAATCTTTTTTTACAACTAAATTTTTTTTTCCAGAGATAGTATTAATCTTAATTATAAGTATACCTTCAATTTCATAGATATTAGAAATTGTACCATTCAATAAGATTGAATCTAATTCTTTAGTGATAACATGCACATCAAAGTTGGAGAATTCTTTAATGGTTTTGAACATAATTTATTTGTTTCTCAGTTTATCAATATTTATAATTATTTTTATAATAAATAATATTTATAATAATAATTATGGGAAAGCATAAGAAGGTAGATATTAAAAAAAGAAGAAGAAAATTAATAAAAGAAAAAAAAAAAGAGTTAAAACTCAAAACTAGTAAATTCGAAAAAAAATCTTCCAAGACATTAGATATTCGTTTAGAAAAGGAGACAAACCTATATTGGATACGTGCAATCACTGGATTATTAAGTGCTCTAATTGGAAGACTGATATTTGGATTAATTGGTTGGTATTTATTTATATGGATGTTGATCTGGTGGTTATTATTCCCTTTTATAGTTAGTTTCATAATTTTGAAATATAAATATGATAAAGAAGAATGGAACTGGAAAAATATTATTCTCCCCGGAATAGGTATTTTCTTCTTTTTATTTATGATAACAGGTATTTTTATTCATACCATTCTTAGATTTATACCTGAATTTTCCTCAGTGATAGATTTTTTTATATAACCTTCTATTAATATTTGGATTATAATAGAATTCTTTGTTTGACTTTTTTCTCTTTTTTCTCCTTAGATGTAAATACAATTTCATCTAATTTATAAATACGTTCACAGTAAACACATTGAATTTTTAAAGGTTTTTCATCTAATACTAAAAATTCTGAATCTATTGGTTCTTTATTTGAATTAGAAATACATGTTTGATTAATACATAAAATTAATCTTTTGATTATAGCAGGTAATTTTACTTTTTTCTTTTCTATTACTTTGTAATTCTCAATTAGGGAAATTGTTGCATTAGGAGATAGTATTGATATTTGTTGCATTTGAGTTTCATTAAGAAATACATTCTCAATTTTTATTATATCTTTTGTTCGATACTTTTTTGATGTTACATTAACACCTATTGTCATTAAATTCTTAGATTCATCAAGTCTAGTAAGATTGAGTATGGTTAGAGCATATCCAGCATCAATATGATCAATAACGGTCCCTTTAGAAATTTTATCAATTTTTAATTTTTCTTCTGACATTTTCATTATTAAAACTATCTTAATTGAAAAAATTTATGTTAATATCATAAGAACTAATTTTATACTAAAAGAATTGAGAAAAAAAATAATACTAATGATACAACAAAGTTATATGATAAATTATCATCAATTTCTAGATCTATGTAATCTATGAAACCAATTATAATAGCCCCGATTAGAGGTATCAAAAATATACTATATACATTATTTATGAAGATTTCTCTTAAAACTATTAATATAATTAATCCTGATAAAAAAGCAGTTAAAACACCTCCTATTAAGCCCTCATAAGTTTTGTTTGTATTACGGATTTTATTATATCCTATTATTTTGCCAAAAAAATTTGATGCCATATCGCCTAAAATTGACATAGCCATTGCGGTACATATTATTGCTGGCCCTATTGGTTGAAATATTCCATATAAGAGAATTATAGAAAAACATCCAATACTCATTGAAATATGTGGTCCTAATCTCATATATAATTCTTTTTCTCTTAATATTTGATTAACTTTTTTAAGAGGATATATTTTAGGATTTAAAATTCTCACAAAATCTGCTGTTAATAAACCAATTAATGAGAAACCGACCAAAAAAACTACTAAATTTTGAGTAAAAATCATAATATCATTATCTTCAAAAAAAAAACCTAAAGTAAAATAGAGGAATATTATACCTAAGACAACTAAATGAGTTAATTTCCTATAAATTTCATACTTAAATGGTAATTCTTTTAAGAAAATAATCTCTTGTTTATCCTCATTTTTTATTTTCTTTATACTCTTTTTTTTTTCGAGAATTATAAAGATGGAAAAAAGAGGCAGATAAAGAATAATAGCAAATATCATTAAATAATTGAAGGGAAACAAAATAAATTCTTTATTTTGAATATTGTAGAGATTTATCAAAAATAGGTTAATTGTTATTGAAATTAAAAAAACTATCGTATTAGATAAATTATTAATAAATGCTCCTCTTTCTTTTTTCCTTTTTGCTAAATATGTGATATATATAAGGACTAATCCATAAAAATACAGGTAAAAGATTATGAAAATCGAGAGGGGGTGCAATAATAACCAATTTTATTAAATTTTGATTGTAAAAGCATTCTTTTATTATAAGATTTTCTTAAAAATGAAAAGCAACAAAAGAAATTTTCAAAATGGTTGAAATTAAATCTAATTATGTCTAGAGGCTTTTAGAAAAATAGAAATAAATAAAAAAATATTTAACGCCCTTCAAAAATTTTATAGAGATTTTTGGCTGCAATACGCATAACTTTTACAGTTTTCATTAGTGTATCTATAATTGTACCAGCACAAACTATCACTAATCTACCAGCATTAGTAATGACAATATATCCATCTTCCGCCCTTACAATAACTTCACTTAAATCTTCTTGAAATAAAGTTTGAATTGTCGATCTCCCCGTCATGAGTAATGCACTCGCGAGTCCACAAAATTGATCTCCATCAACATGATATTGTGGTAAAGCTGAAAATGCAATTTGATAGCCTTCAGAACTTACTAGTGCAATTGCTTCTATATCTGCATTAGAGGTAATAAAAGTAATTTGAGGGCTTATTTTTTCAATGTCTTCTTGGTTAATACCTAAGTCTGACCCGAATTGTATAATTAACACCTTTAATGCATAAAATTTTATTATAATTATAATAATGGTTTTACCTATTATATTTTTATTCTTAATTTATGATGTTAAAATGCAAATTTGATTATTTAAATCATAAATAAAAATTAAAGCGGATATAGATATTATATTTCGTTAGACATATAGAATATCGTTGATAAAATCTCCAAAATTTTGTATTAATATATTTTAATTAGAGTAAAAAGTGTATATCTCAAAAGTAAATTTTAATATTATAAAATCTTACGAATAAATAAAACCGTTTTAAAATTCCCTTTACATTTCGTTTTTTATAATTTATTGATGATTGATAGGATTATATTATGATTACTACAAGAGAATCTATAAATTATCAATTTTCATTGATATTTGGTTATTCTTCCCCTAATGACCTAGTAGTAGGAGATGTGATTGGCCCTGGAAGACTAACAAGGAAAAAAATAAATGAGCTCTCACAGGAAGTGATTAAATATCTTACAATGTATAATGCAATTCTGAGAGATTATACTGGATCTGAAGTCTTTAGTATTGAATTTGAGTTATATAATATGAATGAGAAAAGTTCCCAGACTAATATTTACCCAAAATCAATGATTTTCATACCTGGACAGTTTAAGGATTGTGAAAGCTTAATTTTAGCTTTAAAACCGGAAACAGGATATTTAGATGTTCACAAATCTCGGGATTCTTTAAATAAAATAAGTCAATTATTTTTTGAGGTTGAAGAGTTCACTAATAGGCCAGAATTACAAATATCTCAAAAATGTCAAATCTACGATAAGTTTGCGGCAAGATTTAGTAAAAAACTTTTTGGAGATCTAATTGAAGACAAATGGAATAAAAAATTAATAGGTTTAAGTACTTCATTACCAACAGAAAAAGAATTATTAAATTCTTATGCAAAGATAAAATCAGATGTTGAAATTAAATGGTCTAAAACACAACCTGAAATAAATTTATTAAATGCTAAATTTGAAAAAGTAAAATCACCATTTCAGGGTCAACAAGCTATAGAACACCTAAAATATTCGATATCAGAACCGAGTGCAAATTTCGTTGTTGATAAAACAATCAATCTTGGGACAAATCTAATTAATTTAGCAAATATCGGAACTTTAGATGAATCTCAAGATAGTGTAATCTTATTTTTATTAACGTGGTTAAAGCAGAAATTGGAAAATATTGATAAATCGATTACTGCAGAAGAGTTAATTTCTTATTTTGACAAAATATTGATTGAATTACAAGGTTATTTGAATAAATTTCTAGATTTTTCTGGCGAATTTCTAATTTCAGGTGAATCTGGGGATTTAGATAAATTATTAGATAAATATCTAAATTTTATTGGGATTAAAGGAAAATTAGAGAATGTAAGTTTTGATGAAATATGTAAAATATCTGTAAAATTTATAAATGAATCAACAATTCAAAAACATAATCTAAGAATTACAGAATTAAGCTCTGCTTTTAATTATATTGGTGAGATCATAAAGAGTAGTGTCAATTTAATAAAATTATCACTACCGCAATATTTATCACGTCGCCGATTAAAAATTTTAACAAATAAATTACTAGAAAATCTTAAGTTGATATTTTCCAAGGAGCAAAAACCAGCAAAAATCTTAGGGTACAAACTAATTGACAAGTTTGAAGAATATTTAGTTAATCAAATTGAAACTAATTCCTTAATTTTAATGAAAAGGAATAATTACAATGATTTAGAGTTGAAAAAGGAATTTGAAAAATTAGTAAATGAGAATATAGATTTTTTTTTTGACAGTATTAGCTTAAAGATAGAAGATTTAATTTCTTTTGCGGAATTACAAATGCAAGATGATATAGCTGTGATAAAAATGCATACTGAAAGATTTAAAAAACTTTCAAGTGAACTGCATTATTTGTTAAGTTATTTATTAAGATATTCAACAATAAATAGATTTATAAAAGAAGAGCCTGACAAGGAAATAACAGATCCTGTTACATTTGCAAATAGATTTCACCGGTTTTTAGAAAAAAGAATAGGTGGAATTAAATTAGAGTGGAAATCCTATATTTTAGAATGGATAATGGATTATGCTAAAAAATTTTTTCATATTAGTAAAACAAAAGAATTAACTTTAATAGAGATATATAATGATTTCATAGAGTATTTCGAAAAAAGAGAATTAAAAGAACAGAGAATTGAAAATTTTCTTGAATTCTTGGATAATTATATCATTAAAATAAACAATTCTGAAGAGAAATCTTATTTATTAGAGTTTTATAAGCAATATGAACATTGTATTAATATAAATGTTGAATTTCCTAAATATATTAAAGAGAAAATCAAGAAAGAATTAAGATCATTAGATTTTAAAGAAGAAATTCTGAGTCCAATTAATTATATAGAAGGAGATAAAGAGGACAATTTATATAATTATATTAAGAATTGGGAGTTAAAATATTTCTCTAAATTAATCCCTAGACCTCTTACGTTGATTTTAAAGCATAGTTTAACAAGTGAAGAAAGGGATTTATTCAAGGAAGATTTATATCATGTTTTAGCATTTAAATTCTGGCATAAGAATGCTAGATTTGAATTGTCTGATAATTTTAAAGAAGTTTATAGGGAATGGTGGAAACAATTATGATCACGGGAATAAAAAGAAAATCGACTGCAGTAGAGAGTACTTATAGATTTTTTCAAACGGTCGATTTAATAATTTCTCATTTTAAAAGAGAAGCAGATAAAAAGAAAATTTTTGAATTAGTTGATAAAGAAACTAATTTTAATAATTTATTAATTGCCACAGCAACTATTCATATTTATTATAATTTAGGAATTAGAGTTAAGGATGCATTAGATGCAAATAAATTTACTTTTGAATCCGCTAAAAATTTGGAATCAACAGAAAAAACGATTATTTTAAGTGAAGTAAATTCACTATTAAATAATTCTCTATCCTTGGAAATAAATCTTTTTAATAAGTTAATTGGCTTAGAAAATAAATTTATTTCATTTTTGATTGATGAACGAGACATCACGCTTAAGGATTTTCAGAAAGACAAAATATTAAATGAAATTGAAATTCAAATCGAGCAGGAATTACAAGAAATAATACTTAAATATCCCCCTTTTTATTTTTACGATCTATTAGGTGATTTATTAGGATTTACGAATAAAATTAAAAAAGAAATCTTATCAGAAAGTTCAGCATTAAAAGACTTATCAGTAGAAATAGAAAAAAAATTAGAATCTGAAGAAAAAGAGGATAAATTTATTGAATTAGCAACACTTAGTCGAATGATTAATAATATTCAGACTGATTTTGAGTTTAAATCCTATAAAGAATTGCAAACAGAAGCAATGCCTATTAGGATGATTAAAAGAAAAATATTAGATTATAATTTTGATCGCTTTCCTATTTCTATTCCAGGATTAAAGGCTTTTAAAGAAGCAAATATCTTAAAAAAAAGACTAATTAATGAGATAAATAAAGCTCTCAATGAGAAAATAAATTATGATCAATTTGAGACTGAAATTCTTAATTATTTAAAGTCAGAATTAATTAATAAATTAAAACAAAATCCCAATGATTTTATATATTTTTTACAATGTTTGAATGAATGTAGTTTTGAGGACATAATTTACTTATTAAAAAAATATGGAATTTTTAACATTTCATACATTACTAATTTAGATAATAACTTATCTGAAAATGTAAGACGCAACTTGATTAGATATAACATTGAGAAATTAGATATAGTTTATCTCAATGATCAAAAGCAAAATCCAATTTTTTTGGCTAAAAAAGCATTATGTGAATTTGATTTTCAGAAAATTAACCAATTTCTCGATTTATCTACTAATTTGATGGATTTTGATTTGATAAAAATATTAAATCAAGATAAAAGAGAATATCAAAATTTATGGGAAATAATAGAAAATAAAACAGGCTATAAAATCACCAAGTTAAAAGAGTTTATACAAAAAAAGCAAGCTATTGATAAGATTTTTTTAGATGAATTAAAATTAATAGATTATGCCCATATTTTATTTATCCTAGAATTTGAAGAGATTATAAACGAAATGGCAAAGGACGTCTTTTTTTATATTCTCTCTAAAATTTTAAGACAATTAAGTAGGATAATTGAATCATATTTAAAAGTATCCAATGATAAATCTTTGTTCCTTTTAGCTTTAAAAAAAATCTATGGTATCACTGAATCAGAAGATTGGGTAAAAGTAAAATTAGAAGAGCTAATTATTAATCGAATAATTCGCAGACAAAAAGAATTGGTAATAGTTTTTGATGCCATAAATCAACCATTTCTTGTTAATGGATTTATATTAGCACGGTTAAAAAATACGTCCTTAAAAGAAGCTATTGCAGAATTAACTAACACAGTGAGTCCAATTTATGAAGATATTGCACCTTTATCATTAAAGTCTAATTTAATGTCTCCAATTTCTTATTGTATAGGTTATGATATTTTAAAAAGACTTGAAATCTTCGAAGAAAAGCATAAAATTGAAGTAGAGCAGATTATTGAGTCAAAAGAAAAAGAAAAAGAAATTAAAGCACAAAAATTACGTGAAGAACAAGAATTAAGTACTTTAAACTGGATTGAGCGTAGAATTGCGAGTTCTCTTATGAGAATTAATAGTCCTGGAATTAACCCAAATCAATTATATTGGCAAGAAAAAGATACTAAAATAGCAACTGAAAATATAAAACTCCACAGTAAATTAACAGGAAATCCTCTTGAATTAATTCACCAATATTTTGTATTTGCTATAGAGAAAATTAAGAATTTTACTGACGAAATAGTATTACCTAATAAAGAAAAAAGTAGGAATATTGTATCAGATATTTATCAAAAAACAATAAATAAAAGACTTAGTAAAACCGAATTAAAAGATGAACAAGAAAAGCTACTCGATGGTGAACGTTACGAAATAGCTACACAAATCGCTATAAGAATAGGACGTTTACTTGATAAAGCGTTATATTCAAAATTTAAAAGTAAGCAAAAGGGACGTTAATAGTTTTTTTGGAGGATAAAAAAGCTATTAAAAGATACATAATTAATTTATCTAAAGATTTAAACAAAAATAAATCTGAAATTTTATGTCATCAATAATATCATGGATAAAAAGAGAAATTATATACATAAGAGAATCTTTTTTAGAAATATTTAAAGCGTTTTTCCTATTCATCTTAATCTCTTCTGGTTTAGTGAGTGCGATATTTCTTAGATATTTAGGATATAGTGGGACAGTAATTACTTTTTTTAGCATATTAATAGAGTTCATTGCATTGATATTATGTTTTCTTTTATTAAAAAACTACTTAGAAATTAAAGAATCCTCTCAAACCTCAAAAATTAAAGAAAAAACAAATTGATTCGATTTTTTATTAAATAAAATTTTCCCATGGTCTATAATTTATACCTTGAGAAATTAAATAATTCTTTATTTCTAACATTAAAATCTGTGGATCATATTCCCATGCTTTATTTTTATTAAAAGAAATACAACTTAGATTCTTAATATCTAATTCAGATTTCAATAAAATTCCATACATTGCTACTTGAGGTAAAGAAACTAAAAATCTTCCCTCCGGCTTATAATCAATAACCTTAATGATATTAGCTTCAACTTGAATTAAATCTATATGTCCGGTTATAACCTTGTTTCCCTTATTTTTCCAAATAGGAATTTCTATTGCTAATGAATTTTTGTCCTTAATTAATATGTTTTTTAATATTGGGTCGTGACCTGGTTCTCCTTCAATTTTATTATCTTTAAAATTTTTATAGACTTTTTGGGCATAACTTGGTAATTTTGATTTAGGTCCAAGTTGGCGAATTTTATCAGATCTAATAAGTTGTTTACTAATACTTCTTATAAATGCTGATTTTAAGCCTTTAATCTTGAATTGTGAAACTCTAGGTAGTGCTCGCAAATTAAATAGATGATTGGGAATCTCCCCTTTGCTTACCTTCCTAAAGTGCATCTTAAGATTATTTAGTTCTTGTTTAATAGTAATGTTTTGAATTAATTTTTCTTTGAAGTGAAATCTATTCCAATTAAAGGAATAAGGAATATTTTGATGCATAAATAGCTTTCTTTCAAGCAAATTTAAATCTCTCTCGTTTTTTACTAATTCAAAGTTATAATTTAGTATTTAGAATTAAATTAATTTAAAATTTCAACTTATTAAAAAAAATGTATTAATAATTTATTAACTATTAAGAAATTTTTAAATAAATTCACTCATATTATCCTAAAATTCTACAGGGAGTTATTTTTGTTTATTACTTAGATTCTTTATCAATTTTCATAAGATTTAATAATCTTTTAATTATTATTAATTATTAAAAATTTATTCTAGAAAAATTGGACCCGTAGCCTAGTCTGGTAGTTTCTTTATTATTAAAATCTAGATATATAGGGCATCGGACTTCTAATCCGAAGGTCGCAGGTTCGAATCCTGCCGGGTCCGTTTCACAAAATGGTTTAATTGTGAATTTTTCATCATTTAATAAGGATTCTTTTTCTTACTAAGAATCTCTTTGTTTAATCTTTGAATCTAATACAATTAAATCCGACTTAGGTGAATAAGATTTAATAATTTTGAAGTTTAGAGTTTTTTCAATAAACCAATTGAATTTATTTAAATTATTATTTAAGTTATTTTTTATTTTCTCCAATTGATGTGGTTTTTCTGAAATTTGATAAAAATGCAAGATACCTCCTGTGTTCTTAATTAAAAAACATGCAATATCAATGAACTCAAGCGAGTTTTGGGGTAAATTCATAATTATCCTGTCTGATTTATTATGCAATTTTCTACCTAATCTATTTGAATCATTAAGAAGCTTTCTTACATCCATGTTATATGGATAGATTATTCCTTTTAATTTATTCAATTTGATGTTTTCTTTAAGGAATTTATAGGCATGAGAGTTTATATCAAATGAATAAACTTTAACTTTATTTAACATCGCAATTTGTATGGAGAAAGGTCCAACTCCCGAAAAAGCATCAATAATTAATTCTTTAATTTTAATATTACTAGAAGCAATTCTATGTCGTTCAAAGGCTAATCTTGGGGAAAAATATGTATTTTTAACGTCAAGTTTAAATGAACAATTATATTCTCTATGAATAGTCTCAGATTTATCTTCACCACATAAAAGGGCTAATTCTCTTAAGCGATATTTTCCTTTAATTTTACTCTTTTTCTCATATACTGTTTTTAAATTTCTATGTATGTCTAAAATTACTTTCGCAATCCTTTTTTTGTAAATATCACACTTATTATCATTTATACTATTAAAATTATCAAACTCAATTAATACAATATCACCAATGATATCTAATGATTTTGGAACTAGATTTAAATACTTTTCTGGAATTTTATCTTTTAATCCCTCCTGAAGTGTTCTATATTTATAATTTTGATTAGGTAATCCTTCTTTAGAAATAAATTCAAAATCAATATTTCTAATAGAACCTGTTAATTTACTAATGAGAAAATGATCATTAATAATTGGAAAGAGTATTTCATCATTCTCATATAATATTTTAAATTTTTGGTTAATTATTGGTGTGTTTTTAAATTTATCTTTTATTAATTTAAGGACATCTTGTCCACTTCTTTTATTCAATTTCAGATATAAGATTTTTGCAGGATTATTTTCCATTTAACTCATTTTCTACTTCAAATGTTATTGATAATTTTGTTCCGGGAGTTTTTAATTTTTTTAATAGAAAACGATCAATCTCATTTGATGATTTTGTACAATTAATAAGCACTGTTCTATCACAGATAAAATTACTTTTGCGAAATACAATGTCATTCTTATCTAATAATCTTAATGCTTTATTTCCAAAACCGTAAAAGTGATCCTCCAAATCATTCACTTTTAATATGATTTTAAATTTTTTCTCTTTTTTTATTTTATTTTTTAACTCTATAGTTAAATCATTGCATGCTTTTGAAGATCTAACCGCTATTATACAATTTCCTCTCTTGGTTAAATTTGAATTTTTCGTTATCTCTATAGTTGTATCATGAGTGCCAATAACGTTCTCATGACCATATGCATATATTATATCTAATATAGTCATAATGTATCCTTAAAAAAGTCAAAAAGATCGGGAATATTAGTAGAAGTTCCAATCTTCAATTTATATTTATAATTTAAGATTTTTGATAAATTGATTAGTATTTCTTTTTTAGAAAATTCAACAATTTCATCAAATTGATTAATATATCTTTCAGGTATTAAAATTCCACATTTAGTATAAAATTTACTATGTTTCTCAAAAAATAATTCGGTTTTTTGCTTTAAATTCCAATATATTATATCTTCGACCCCTGATAATTCTATTGATTCATATTGGCCCATTGGAAAAGAATGACTTAATTCAAAAGGGATAATACCATAAAAATCAGAAATGAACGCTATATGAAGTAAGTTTCTGTGGATTATGTTATTTTCATCTATTTCTTTTAGCCAATTCTTAATACTTGGTGATTTTTCACCTTTAGCATCTAATTCAGGGAGAATTATTAAAAATTTTACATCCTTTGGAACTCTATAATTCTCTTTCAATTTTAATTCATAACGATAAACAAGAGGCCTATAAATGCTTTCTGGGGATGAATATAGCCTTCCATGTTTTTTATACAATTTTTCATGTTTCTCAAATAAAGGTAGATCTGATTTAATTAGATCTAAAGCTCTCACTAAAGCGGGATGATTTCTTATCCTTTGTTCTACAAGTTCCCATAAGTTTCCTTCTCTAATAGCTTGGCGAACTGTTCTTAATTCAGAAAAGGAAATATATAAATTGTGTTTAGCTAATAATTCAGTTCGTAACTGTTCCTCGAAATTAACTATTTCTTTAGGATTATATTCACAACAAATTGGGCAATGGCAAGGAAATTCTTCTAATTCTTCTAATTTCCTTGTTCCTGTAGATACCGTGAAGTATCTGTTTTCTTTTGCAAACAATATGTAAGCAGCAGAGTCCATTAAGTCGCATCCACATGCTATAGCTAATGAGAAGAATTGTGGTAATCCTAATCCAAACATATGAATTGGTTTATTACAGACAATTTTATTTTTCACATCTAATAGAATTTTAAGCACTAAATCAAACCGATAATTTAGAAGTGATTTAACTAAACCTCCTATTGCATAAATTTCAAAATCTAATTTACCCATTTCCATAATACTTTTCTCTAATAAATCGCTGTAATTCGCACCATGAATTGGGCCAAACCAAAAGCATTTATTTTTTGATCTTCTAACAATATTATCTCTAGCTCTCTCAATTGTTATATCAATTTTTTTACTTGCAGTGTTATAATCATCATTAGGTTGAACCGGTTCGTCTAGAATCACAGCAAAATCAGTTCCAATATCCTCTTGGAATTTTTCAATAATTTCTGCACTAATTTCTAAATTACTTTTATTATACATATATTTTTGAAACGCCCCACTATCAGTAGCAATAATTCCATCAAAATTCAAATGGGAATGTATTCCTTTTTGTAAAACTTCTTCTCTTAATTTAGAATTCTGATAAATTATGTAGGCATTTGTAAAAATGCATTGAGCGCCTATCTTTTTTAACTCTGAAGAAGATATAACATTTTTATAAGGATGGACGACTGGGAATAAATTTGGAGTAATTAACTGTTTACTATTTACAGTTAATTTACCTAATCGTCCTAAAGCATCTGATGCTGTTATTTCCCATTTCATCTTTAATCAAAATATTCTTCCAAACGATTTTCTTGAAATAGTTTTTCTAACCAATCAATTTTTCCAATAGAATAACTTTTTCCATCTTTATTATTTACTACAATATCTATTATAATTTTCGCTACTGATACAATTCTAAGATTTGTTGTATTAATTTCTAATAAAGGGATCTTCATTTGCTTTTGAATAAAATAGTTCACACAATTCCCTAAAATTTCCGCTTGAATATTTTCTATTATTTTTTTTGAGTTATAATTTTTTTTTTCTAATCTTTTTAATAACTCATCAGGATCACATCTTAAAACAAATACAAAATCAATATAGTCCTCCGGAATGATATCGGAAAAGTGACTTTCTATTATTAAATATGATGGATTGACTTTTTTAATCCTCTTGATTACTTTTAATACATAAGGTAAGAAAATTTCAAGATCTACAATATAAGTACTTCTTTTTTCATCATATTTGAATAAAAATTTATCTGACATCGCTAACTTATTAAGAGAAATTACTTTAGAGTTGATGAGCTTATTGAGTTCTCTTGCCACTGAAGTTTTCCCACTACCGGGTGTTCCAGATATTATAATTATTTTCATTTCCAAATTTATACTAGAAGTTGATACTTAAAAAAGTAAATGACCCTAAATGAAATATATTATTTTAAAAATAATGGGAAAGGGGGGCTTTGAACCCCCGACCTCACGGTTATCAGCCGTGCGCTATACCAGGCTAAGCCACTCTCCCGAAATGGAG
>Ga0209427_10000903_pt1 | contig 33114 bp, 34 predicted proteins | sample DeeMarSWOR136_30_FD_187465 | JGI IMG/M metagenome (GOLD analysis project Ga0209427, IMG submission 187465) | Marine sediment microbial communities from White Oak River estuary, North Carolina - WOR-1-36_30 (SPAdes) (version 2) | ecosystem: Environmental > Aquatic > Marine > Intertidal zone >...
TTAAATTATTAAAAGATAACAAAATTCGGAGAAAAAAAATGAAAGATTTAACCGTTATTTTGGAAAATTCTCCAGGTAAGTTTGCAGACTTGGGGGAACTACTTGGAAAAAATGATATCAATATGGAAGGTGTGTGTGGAATTCCTTTAAAGGATGAAGCATTTATACATATTCTAGTAGAAGATGCGAGCAAAACTCGGTCAGTACTCGAACAAGCAGGTTATCAAGTTGCTGATGAACGTGAAGTACTGGTTCTGACAGGTAAGCCAGGGACAAATGTCTTAGATCAGCCAGGGACAGGTGGAAAACTCGCTCGAAAAATAGCTAATGCAGGTGTTAATATTGAACTAATTTATTTCGCTGGACTCAACAGACTTGTGATAGGTGCAGACGACTTAGAAAAAGCCAGGGCTGCCTTGAAATGAAAATCTTAACTATTTTTAAAACTTTCTTTTTTTTAAAATTTCATATTTTATGAGCAAGCTAAGAAGAAAAAAAAAGCAGGTAATCTTTACGTCATTTGTTTGAATAAGGCCCTAAATTCTTCCTTTACAGCTGTTAGTCCTAGAGTTTCAAGTAAGTTAATCGATTTTTTACTAAGAGAATAAAAAGAACGAGGTTCGGAACGTTTATATTCCATTTTTTTCTCATTCTTAATTAAACTATTCTCTTTTAGGATCTTAAGGTGATAATTTAATGTATTTTCTGGAATGGAAGGTAATAACTCCCTTAACCGACTGAAAGAAAGAGAATCTTCACTAGCTAATAACGTAAGAAGTATTTTATATCGTGTTTTCTCTGATATAATTTCCAATTCTTTCCTCACATTTTCAAGTTTTTTAGGTGTTTCCAAATCAATTACCTCTCTATATTTATATTTGTTATTTCATCTAATTCCATGTAAAATAAGGATAAACACCTATTTAAATTTAACTCAAAATTAATTGAGTCAATTACTATTGATATATAATAATTTATAGCATAAATATATTTCTAAATTATTTTATATCCATTAGGGGTAAAGAATGGAAATTACACACGATAGTGCTTGGGATGATTTTTTGGATGAATTTACTAATATTTTTTCAGTTTACGATCTGACAAAAAATAAGATTTTTATATGTGGGTCCTACAGTGAAGAAACATTCAATACACTTCAGGAAGTACAAAAGATTGTAAATGCTATTGAAGATAATCTTGGATTTTTTGAAAAGGAGTTTCGACGTACGCATATTGAGAATTTAATTTTAAAATTTGATCTGATTGCTAAATTTTCGAATGAGATAATTATGGTTATAGAACATGATAAAGGAGGTCACATGATTGAAATGGGAATAATACTTTCCTTCAAAGAGTTTTTTAAAAAGACAAAGGTATTCGTATTAAAAGATGTGGAAATTACAGAGGTCTTAAAGAGAGGAGGATTATTAACTCCTTTCTTTAAAGAGATGGAAACCTTGTTTTTTTTTGAAGATATTGAGACGTTGAGAAACTATGTAAGTAAGCTATACTCTTCAGATGCCTGAGTTTTCTTATTTGTAAGATTCTTCTTTCAATTTTCTAATCCTTTATCATTAATAAAAGCATTAAAAGAAGACTTAAATAGAGAAAAGTCTTAATTTAACATTGGTAAAAAATCTAATGATAATAAAATAAGGTTCAATTTAAAAAATATTAAAAACTAAAAAAATGAGGAATTGTGGAATGAGAGATTTAACAGTAATTTTGAAAAATCAACCGGGAATGTTAGCTGATATGGGGGAGGTATTGGGCAAAAATGGCATTAATATGGAAGGAATATGCGGATTTCCTCTAAAAGACGAAGGAATCATCCATATATTGGTTGAAGATGAAACAACAACCAAATGGGTACTCGAGAATGAAGGTTTTGAAGTACGTGCTGTGCGTGAAGTATTAGTATTGGATATCGGTAATATTGCGGGGAAACCAGGCACAGGAGGGAAGATGGCTCGAAAAATCGGCAAAGCGGGAGTTAATATAGATCTAATTTATTTGGCAGAGAATAACAGAATTGTTCTTGGAGTTGATAATTTAGGAAAAGCTCGCGAAGCTTTGGGATTACAAGTAATTGCTTAAGTAATGATTTTTTTATTTCAATATTTTTTTTTTATCACTTTAGAATACCAGTAAAAAAGATTATTTTTATTACTTCTTATCAAGAATATATTACGAAATCTTAAATCATTATTTTTCCCTCTAAAATTTCTTGATATTTAAATTTGTCAAATGGAATATATTTTTTTTCTGAAGCATTCCAGAAGTAGAGTGGATCTTTTATTTCATTGACATTATACCCTTCTTTGCGAAGCTTTGTTTTTCTTATTTTATTGCTGCCAGTTACTTCAAGTTGTTGACAAGACCGAATAAAAATTGGTATCGAGTATTTCGGTAAAGCTTTTAATACAAAACTAGAAATCTCCTCGGAATTAAAACCAATAGTTTGATCAAATTTAATAGTTGCCATCCCTGCTTTTCCTTCATGCTTGGGGATCTCTACACCATAAACCGCACTCATTAATATGTTTTTATGTGTATTGAGTATATTTTCAACCTCTTGGGTGGAAACATTCTCTCCTTTCCACCGAAAAGTATCACCAAACCTATCTGCAAACGACATCCACATATCTTCATGAAGCTGAAGTAAATCGCCTGTTATAAAATAAACATCTCCCTTTTCAAATACATCACGAATTATTTTCTGATTGGTTTTATCCTTATCACTATACTTTCTAAAGTTCTCTATATCTATAATTTTCATCAAAGACATTCCAACATCACCTGGTTCGCACTTTATAAAAAACCCATTTGGATCTTTATAAAATTCACCTGTTTCTGGATTAACTTTCGCTAAAGCGTGATTTGGGATATTATTTCTGCCGATCATCCCTGGAATTTCATCTATATTTACAATTGGTCCATATCCTTCTGTTGAACTATAGTATTCGAAAATATGCTCGACTTTGAAGCGTTCTTTAAATTTTAACCATACATCTTTTCTTAAACCTAAGCCTAACATTTTTTTAAGCGAATGATCTTTTTCATATTCAGAAGGGGGTTGATTAAGAATGTATCTGGGAATTTCACCAACATAAGTTGTGAAAGTTATCTTGTATTTTTGGACATCTTTCCAAAAATTAGAGGCCGAAAACTTTTTACGCAAAACAATTGTCGCACCTATGTACACCGCAATACCCCAAGCTGTACAGATAGATAAGGAATGGTAGAGTGGATTTGCTATTAAAATAATATCATTCGAGTCCGCCTTGGTTATTGAACATCCATAAAACACGCCATTCCATGTAATCGATTGGTTTTCTATAATTACTGCTTTGGGGAGACCTGTAGTTCCTGAAGTGTAAATATAAAATCCGAGTTGAGTTAAAGTTGAATTGTTTGTTGTGTTCGGATTCTCATCAGAGACATTTTTTATGTGATTTTTTAAATCAATATAATCAGTTTTGTCATTGTTGAGGTTATTTATAATCAAAATCTCATCTTTTTTGAATGATAATTCATCAGTTACTTCAAGAAGGCTGGGTAAACATTCTCTATCAACAATAATATATTTGGGATTTACAATTTTGATTGAATGAATTAATGCTTGTCCTCTTTGATTAATATTAATCAAGGCACTTACTCCCTGTATTTTATTAATCCCAGTTGTAATAAAGAAATACTCAGGAGAATTCTCTATCATTATAGCAATAACATCTCCAGGTTTTAACCCTCGTTTTAAAAAAAAATTCGCGAAAATATTTGATTCATTGTTAAATTGCTTCCAAGTCCATGATCTATCCTCGAAATATAATGTAGGTTTATTTGGGGAATTTTCAGCGTGATTTTCGACATATGTCCCTAAACTTTGATTTGGATTTTCCCATACTTTTTCTGCTAATGCAATATATCGATCATACGTAGCTTGCTCTTTTGGAGTAAAATTAGATTCTATTTTTCTTCACCGATGTGTTCTTAATTCATAATAGACTAGCTATAAATTTCGAATTATTTATAGCTGAATCTATGGAAATTTATAACTTTTTGTATTAATAAGATTTAAATTTTCAATTATTATTCTCTTCCTTATGCCCATATATGTATTTGCAACTAAACTCCAAAATCCTAACTTAGTAGAAAAAAGGAAAGAACAAGGTGAAAAATGGTTAAAATTAGTCAGAGAAAAGGTCCCTGACATTAAATGGATTTCACATTATGCTATTCTTGGTCCCTATGATTTTCTTGACATATTTGAAGTAAAAAATGAACAAGACGCAGCAAAAGTATCCTTGCTGTCTCGTTCGGCAGGAGCTACTTTTGCAGAAAGTTGGACGGCTATTCCATATGCAGAATTTCTGGAATTAGTTGAGGAATTGAGATAATACTATTCTTAATACTACTAATGAGTTTAATAGAAAACGAATAGGAAGTTTCAAGTTTATTTTTTTTCGTTTGTAAAAATCGGTTAAAAACAAATGTTTGGAGTCTATTTTTTATTATCGAAGCGATTAACATACTTTTGATAGTCATGAAGTTTTCTTAATACGATCGCTGCGGTCTCAAGATTCCCACCAAACACCATGATTTCATTTTCATCATATTTATCAAAAATGGGATTACCAAGGCTAGGAGTTAATGAAACATATAATATCTTTTTATCAGGATGTTCTTGGCACATTTTAATTTCATAATCTGCTATTTGATCAAATCCATTATTTCGCATTATCAACATGCTTTCTTTCATCCTTTTTCCATATTCATTATCAGGTTTCAACATATTAATTCTTTCGAGGAATGTGGCAGAAGTCATCGTAAAGATTACATCAAAACAATCAGAATTTAACATTAGATCCATTACATTTCGAAAAGCTGTAGGATTTCTTGTAGCTACCATGTCAATAGGATTATTTTGACTCCAATAGAAGGGGAGGTGCTCTGAAATATCTTCAATGAGTTTAGGTCCCTTCGGTTCTAAATTCAAGTCAACTACCTTGATCCCGTGTTTTTCACATAGATCAGTTAAATGCACCCCCATACCACCCCCACCACTAACTATCCCTGCTCGTAGAGAGTCACTAGAAGGAAGTGGGAGAAGATATTGTGCTCCTTTTATTAGATAGATGAACTCCGATACTTCTTCAGTATATATTACACCAGTTTGCTTAAAAACAGATTTATTCATATCTAATGCACCAGCAATTGAGCCTGTGTGACTATTGGCCGCTCTTGCCCCAGTTTTAGTAATACCTGCCTTAAGAATAACAATAGGTTTTATCTTAGTTGTCTCTGCACATATTTCTTTAAATTTTTTACCCGAACGTAAACCTTCAGCAAAAAGTGCGATCGTTTTCGTTTCATCATCTTGAGCATAATATTGCAAATAATCTTCAAGAGTTAAAGAGGCTTCATTCCCACTTGAAACAAAATATCTTATTCTTTGTAATGCATTACATATAATGGTACCCATTGTTCCTGACTGAGAAACGATAGAAACGTTACCTGGTTTTGGGAGCATAAATCCAAAACCTAAATGTAAAGGAGAATTTTTATCTTCAGAGGAATAAAATCCCATAGAATTTGGCCCAACAAAAATTAATCCACCTTTTTCAGCAATTTTAACCAATTCTTGATTTTCTTGTTGTCTCTCCTCAGTTTTTACTTCCCCAAATCCAGCCGTAATTATTGCTGCTGTCTTAACGTCATTTTCTATTGCCTGTTTTACCGCATCTACCACAGCATTTGGGGGAACAACAATTCCAACCAAATCAATTTGTTCTGGACACTTGTCGAGAGAAGGAAAAACCTCATATCCTAATATTTTCTTGTTTTTATAACTTGGACTCGGATTGATAGGAAAAATCTTTTTTGTAAATCCACAACCTAACATACTTATTCCTACCATAGATCCGATTTTTGGCTTATTGGTTGCCCCTATAAGAGCAACATTTTTCGGATTAAAAAGGATTTTCATTAGTTTTAGCTTTTCTTCGATATCCATCCAAAAGTCCTCTTATTATAAAATTCCTATTATAGATTATTAAGTAAAAAGATTGATTATTAAAGAATTAAATGATTTTATTATCAATTTAGATTAATTTGGATATAGGTTTAAATTTACTATGTTGACTTCTTATTATCTGATAAAAAAACTAAAAATAAAATTTTGTTTTTCAAATTAAATCATTAAATAATTAAGATTTTAAATCATTTGAAATAATATGTAGATGATGACCATTTTTTAGTTTATTAGCTCTTTTAATGATTTGTAAATGAGTAATAACATAAAATGGGGAATTTCTATATTATATAATAAACAAGGTCAACAAGATGAGAACGAAAGAAGAATATATGAAAGCCTTAGGCAAAATGAAGAACAATATTTTCTTTAATGGGGAAAGGATTGATCGATTAGATGAAAGACAGATGGCATGTATTAATACTATTGGAACTACTTATGATGTAGTGGATGATCCAGACTATAAGGATTTAATTTTCGCAAAATCTCACCTCACTGGTGAAATAATTAACCGCTTTACTCATATACATCAAAATACTGATGATCTTCATAAAAAGCAAGATCTAACTAGAAAAATCTGTCAAAAAGTCGGTGGATGCATCCAACGTTGTATGGGCTGTGATGGAGCTAATGCTGTATATAATGTTAGTTATGAAGCAGACAAATCCAACAACGGAGAAACGAACTACCATGAGAACTTTAAAAAATGGATGGAACGTTTTCAAAAGGAGGATTTAATAGCAGCGTGCGCTCAAACCGATGTTAAAGGTAACCGAATAAAACGACCTGCAGATCAGGAAGATCCAGACATGTATGTTCGAGTTGTAGAAAAAAGGGATGATGGAATTATTGTTCGTGGATGTAAACTTCATATTTCAGAAGCTTCTGTATCTGATGAGATCATAGTCGTTCCAACTAGAGCATTGAGACCAGAAGATAAGGATTACGCTGTTGCTTTCGCAGTACCCGGAGATTATGAAGGAGTTAAACAAGTCGTTACCATTCACAACCTTCGCGAAAGAGAGCATTTTAAACGCGGATTTATGCCAGGAGCAACAGATTCATATATCATTTTTGATGATGTATTTGTTCCATGGGAAAGGGTTTTTCTTTGTGGTGAATATCAACATGCAGGTACTCTTGCATTATTATTTGCTCTATTTCATCGTCATAGTTATTCAGGGTGTAAACCTGCTATAGGAGATCTAGTTGTAGGAACTGCTGCATTAGCAGCCGAATATAATAACATTCATAGAGCTTCACATGTGAGGAGTAAATTAGCTGAATTAATCATGGTTACCGAACTTGGCTATGCCGCAGGATACACAGCCTCTGATTTAGGTAAACCAGAAGTATATATGCCTGGAGTAGGTTTCATTCCTTATGGTCCCGGGAGTTATATTCCAAATTCAATTTATTGTAATGTTGGAAGATGTTTATCAGGAGAAAATGTTTTCCGTGAAGCTGAAATTATAGTTGATCTTTCAGGAGGTATTCCTGCAACTTTTCCTTATGAAAGAGATTTTGTGAATCCGGAGTTAAAAGAACATCTTTATAAATATATTACCCGAAATCCTAATATTTCACCTGAAAATGCAGCACAATTCTGGCGGTATGTTGGTGATGTATACTGTTCAGCAACTGGAGGGGTTCATCTTTTCGGGAGTTATCATGGTGGAGGTTCTCCTGTAATGGAAAGTATAGCAATTACAACTCAATATGATATTGAATCCAGAAAAGATTTTGTAAAGAAGATTGCAGGAATTAAAGATGAATTGAATAAAGCTTAAACCTTATTTTGAATTTTTTTTTATTTTTTTTTTATAGATAGAAGTTAAAAAAAGTCTCCAATAAATTCTAAATATCCATCACATTTTAAAAATTCTTTAATATGAAATGTGCTTGAAGCGTATGTTTTTAATATTTCTTGCTGCAAAATAATCTGAAATTTTGTCTCTCCAACATTTCTTAGTTCTTTCAACAAGGGAAACCCAATTTTATGGTCAATAAGTCGAGTATTGTAATTATTTTCAGTCCAAATAATTAAATTTGAAGTTAATCTTCGAAAAATAGTGTTGGTAAAAAATTTTTTCTGAGTATATTCATACCTATCTATGGGTTCCTTTATTTCTTGACTTAAAGTTTTTAATGAAGGGAACACGCTGTGATGTATTGCTATTACAGGTTTATTCTTTACAAAAATAATTATTCTAGTTCCTCTTCCAGAAAACTTATAAGGTTCACTTTTTTTTATCTTATGATTAATTGGCGAGGTGGTTATCTTAATAGAAATATAATTATTTATCTCGTTTGATTTTATAATTATATAGTTATCCCGTTTTATATTTTCCTTCATTTATTATGCGACTCTATAAATTTCATCCTATATAATTCTCTTTTTAGTTCTAAACCACGTATTCCCTTACAGAAAGAAAAGGTAAAAAAATTATAAACTTTGGTAATAAGAAAAGAATATATAAATTTAACCCCGAAAATAAATCGAATATTAATGTCGATAAATATTATATTCTACTCTAAATTCATTTAAAATTAACATTATTATTTCTACGTAGGAAAATTAAAAATTAAGGTGTTTTGTATCTCTAAAATGCGAGGAAAATTTTTTGAGGAATTTCATGAGGGAGAAACTTATATTACATCAAGAAGAACTTTAAGGGAAGCAGACCTACTTAATTTTTGTAACTTATGTTGGTTCAATTTATCTATGTTTTTTGATGACATATATGTTACGAGAGAAATGCCCTATAAGTCTCCTGTTTTTCCTGGACCTTTTATTATCCCTTTAGCAATCGGTCTCTTTTTGAAACTTGGATTATATGAAAGAACTGCTATTGCATTATTAGGGATAGAGAATTTAAAATTTAAAAATTCTCTACGTGTAGACGATACAATGGAAGTAAATGTTAATATTATTAAAAAGAAAGATTCAAAAACTTATCCGGATAGAGGTATATTATATTCTTTATTTACAGTAACTAAGATTAATATAGATTTAACAAAAGAATTTATCATGTCGTTTGAAATGGTTCATCTGTTAAAAAAAAAAGAATTTCAAAATGTAGAAAACCTTTAAAAAAATAAAAGAATATTCTCTTCTATGAAATATAAACTTACGATATCATTTTCATTGTTAATTATTGTTACCTATTTTTATATTTATGTTTCATCAATATGTCTAGATACCCATCTAGTTATTTGTTATGTAATAAGCTTCATATTGATGATTTTAATGTTTGGATTATTAATAAGTACTATAATTATTCTTGTTCTCTTAACCTAAATCATTACCACAGTCAGGACAAATAGATATTTTTTCTTTAACGTTTTTTCCACAGTGGGGACAAAATTTATTGCTGTCTACTACTTTAAAATTAGAGTCTTGACGAATATCTAACTTTTGTTGTTTTCCAATAGTATGAAGAAGTGAAAATAAATGAGAAAATAATCCATCAAACCAACTTTGTTTAAGTTTTTCTACTCTAAATATATTTCGTGCGAGGGGTGCTGCTTCAATCCTTATAAGAACACTTTTTTCCTCTAATTCATAAAAATTTATCTGAATTCTTTTCTTCCAATTTGGATCATGACCGGTATTTGTCATCATGGTTCCTTGTTTAGCTTCGATACATTTTGAAGGTGTTGACTCTTTAATCTTTACTTTATGTTGACTTAATAACCATTGCATTGTCAAATCAAATGCTTTTTTAACATCCAATCGAAAACTGTCTTCATACATTACATTAATCTTCATTTATCGTTTCAATCCATCTTATAATGTATAACTTAGAGATAAAATTTCATATTTAATAATTTTTCATAATTAGGGAATTATTATTTTCTCGAGTATATAGGTAAAGAGTTGTATCCAAAAATTTTAAATAATTATTGAGTCTTTAGAATTCAAACTAGATATTTATATTAAGATTTTAAGAGTATTATTATGATTGTAGCATCACCCTATAATGGAACAGTCCCAAAGATTCATCCCACTGCCTTCATAGCTAAAGATGCAATTATTATTGGGGATGTAGAGATTGGTGCTTATGTAAATATATGGTTTGGTGCGAAATTAAGAGGAGATTGGGGTAAGATTGTAGTGGGAGAAAACACAAGTATTCAAGAGAACTGTGTAATCCATTCAACTGTTAATGGTTTATGTAAAATAGGAAAAAATGTAACTCTTGGACATTTATCAATGGTGCATGGTCCCTCTACAATTGGAAACTCAACATTGATAGGAATCGGAGCATCTGTTCTTCAAGATTCAAATATTGGAACAGGAGTAATCATAGCCGCTGGATCTGTTATTAGAGGAGAAACTGAAGATAACTGTCTTTATGCAGGTATACCTGCGATGAAAAAAAAAGAATATCCAAATAGAAGATTGCGAGAATGGGGATCGAATCTTTATGTGGATAATGGTCAGAAATTTAAAGAAGCAGGTCTTGGACAGGAAATTCCAAAGGAATATATGATGAAATGACAAGAGAACTTGTGATTTCTATACATTTAATACAAAATTCAATCTACACAAATCAAATATATGTGATATATTTAATATGAGTTTACAAAATTGGCCAGTAATTATAGGTGCTGCTCAACTCACTCAACCTAAAGATACAAATAGTCCGCTAGATCCACTTAAATTGATTGCTAAAGTAAGTAAATTAGCTATGAAAGATACAGGAATTAAAAATGTAAATGAATACGTTGAAAGTGTATATATAGTACATTTTAGAACATGGTCGTATGAGGATGCTCCTGGTGAATTAAGTGAAATGCTGGGAATCAAACCTTCGAACAAACTATTATCATCAGCTGGTGGTAATACTTCTCAGAGACTTATAAATCAGGCGGCTATGTATATAACTGAAGGAAATAGTAAAATGATACTTATTGCCGGTGGAGAAGCTTGGTATTCAACAAGTCGAGCCAGAAAAAATGAAATCATTTTAAAATGGCCTAGAAGACAAGAGTCAAAATATGAAGAAGGAGGATTTTGGAAGGAATTAAATGAGTTTGAAAATAACTATAGGTTATTTATTCCTTCAATTTCTTATGCTATCTTTGAAACAGCATTGCGAGCTGCTTCTGGGAGAAGTTTAGAAGAACACCAGCAGCATATTGGAAGACTGTTTGAACAATTTAGTAATATAGCCGCAAATAATCCTTATTCATGGCTTAGGGAACCACTTAGTGCTCAAGAAATGATAACACCAACATCTAAGAACCGCAATATAAACCATCCCTATACAAAATTAATGTGTTCTAATCCCTTTACAGATCAAGCTGGAGCTATCTTGTTAACTACTCAAGACTATGCGAAAGAATTAAATATTAAACCTGAGAAATGGGTATATCCAATGGGTGGAGCTGATCTTCAAAATGTATTTAATATAACTCAACGTCCTAATCTAACTAATTCTCCCGCAGTAAAACATGCTTCACGTTTAACTCTTTCCCAAGCAGGACTTCAAATTGAGGATATTGATCTTTTTGATTTATATAGTTGCTTTCCTTCAATGGTACAGATTATTCTAAATGAATTGGAAATTAATGAGCAAGATCCACGCCCTCTCACTATAACTGGGGGATTACCTTTCTTTGGGGGACCATGGAATAATTATTCTCTACATCCCGTAATAACTGCTGTAGATCTTATTCGTAAGGATCCATCTCTAAAAATTATGGTGATCGCGAATGGGGGATATAATACGAAACAGTCCGTAGGAGTTTATGGAAAAGAACCCCCTAAAAAGGCATGGGCTACTAGGGAAATTTTAGAGTTCCAAGAAGAAATTTTAAAAGAAGAACTTCCTAAACCTGTTGAAAAAGCGAATGGTATTCTTACAATTGAAGCATATACCATCATTTATGGAAGAAATGGAGAACCTAACTCTGGCATTGTAATCGGACACCTTGAAAATGGTGCCAGAACCTTAGCACTTATTAGAAAAAATGGCAAAGGATTAGAGAAATTAAGCCAGCAGGAACTAGTTGGAAGAAAATTTAAAGTTTTTTACGATATAAAGACTAACCGCAATATTATCGAATTTGAAAATTAAATTTGGGAAAATAATTTGGAATCGATTATTGAATTTTATTAGTTAGGATAATTTTAATCCTCTATAATCAATAATAGGAAGATTTTTTATTTCATACGGAAGATAGGCATCGTCAGGTATTGGATTGATATAAATATCTCGGAATTCATTATTTTGCATTCTACAGAAAGGACTTCTGTGATTATATGCAGGATGTTTCACCATACGCATCCAGATCTTTTTTAATTTTTCTTTCCTAACATTTCCAAAAGAAAGTGGAGTGAAATCACATGGAGCAATATCCCCATACGCAGATGCATAGAATTGAATATTTGCAGCTAAGCAACCTATACCAGAAAGATATGCTTCCACAGAATTCTGCCAGGCTTGAGAAGAAAGAGGTGGAATAATTTTATTTTTAAAAACTTCTGCAGAATATTTATGGAGTTTTTCTCGCAATTCAAAGGTTAACATTTCGCTTGTATCCTTCAACATATTTCCTGTAGGAACGCAATCAAAAAGGATTATATTATGAAGACCGAGCTCAATAGCTAATTCATGCAACTTTTTATATATATCTTTTTCTGTTCCAGAACGGGTAGCATAAGAGGAGAAGCCGGCAAAGATACCTTTTGATTTCACCTTCTTAATTCCGTCAATAGCAGTTTCGAATAATCCTGGCATCGCTCTTAGTTTATTATGTTCTTCAGGATCAGGTGAATCGATACTTAAAAATAATGAATAAAGACCTGCATCCGCTAGTTTATCTACATTTTCATCTGTAAGGAATTGACCATTTGTAAACATTACAGGCATCGCTTTTTTTTTATCTACATGAGAAATAAGCTCAAAAACATCTTCGCGCAGTAAAGGTTCACCTCCCGTGAAGGCAATGATAGTTACACCCAATTTTTGTGCGTCGTCAATTAATTTTTTAGCCTCTTCTGTGGATAGTTCTTTTCTATCTTTCTTAAGATGCCTGCCGGCACTACAATGAACACATTTACATTGACATTGATAAGTAATCGCGAAAGTCATCGCAACAGGAAAGGGATAAGGCATTAATTGTGATTTTATTAAACCTTTTAAAGCACGTATCATAGGACGACTTCCTACTGGGGGAGCAAACGTATTAGCAACCATTTTTCCTTTCCATTTTCCAATATTATCATAATTTTTATAGAAATTAGCTTGTAAGAGTATCATAAAAATAAGACGATAAATCCTTAACTTATCAAGGAGAGGGTTGAGAAGACCAGTTCCTGCGACTTGACCATTTTCAAGCTTCTTATAACTAATGAGTTTTTGTCCAAATAATTTCAAAAAAATGTGTTCTTCTTCCATAGACAGCTCTCACTTTTAGAAGCTTTATACTAAACGAGTTAATTTAGGAACTAATAAATCTTTCTAATGATAATTTTTTACTACTTAAATAATATTACTCTTAAATCTGATATATCAGTTTTCTAGATGTCCTTTAAAAATCAGATTATAAACTTCACAAGATTCCCTCAAAAAAGCTCTTATCTAAAAAATTTTTTTAACAATCACGTTTAAACATTACAAGAGCATTATGCGAACAGATCTCAACACATTTTCCGCATCCATCACATAAATTGGCATCAATTTTTGCCAATGATGATATAAATCCAATTACAGAGTATGGGATTGCACGTTTAGGGCAAAATTCGACACAAGCACCACAACCAATACAATTCTTAATATCTAGCTTAGCTATAATTGACGATTTTGTCATAAATAATGATCGTACTGTTCTAAGAATTAATTTAAAGGAACTTGATTATATTAATGGAATATTTAGGACAAAAATTAAGTTTAATGTTATTGTCTTAATTGATAGAATCAAAACGCTTTGTCTCAGGAATCTCTAGTATAAAATCTGCCCCAAAAGTTAAAGCTGGTGTTAATGCACCTATTGGGGCAATATCGAATACTTTCTCTACAGATTGTACTCCTGCCACAGCAGTAAAATGATAAGATTCCATTGTTTCAAGCCAACCGTGCGCTTCCTCACCATCATTGTTATATACTGAAGCTGATATGTAACATCGAAAAGTATTGCGTTTAAATTCATCGGGGCCATGAATATTTTCTTCAATCCATTTTTCAAGTTTTCTCTTAGATTCTTTATCTTCAAACATTTCTTCAGGTGAAATTCCAACAGAACCAAGCAGGTTATTGAATTTCTTTGGTAAAGGAAAGTATGTAGTTATATTCGGTATGCCTGTTGTTCGGTAAGCAGTTGATAAATCCCCCCATGTAACTGGTCTTACTATTCGTTCTTTATCAGAAAACTTTATCTTTCGGATTTCTTCATTTTCAAGAGGGATAAGTTTTCCATTTCTTCTAACTAATTGTCCGATATTATAATGCTCTAACATAGTTTTAAGAGTTCCAGGACTTGGATTACTCATAGCTGTTATCCCAAGATCTAAAGATGTTGGTTCCACAACCTTTTCACTGACATATTTAGCTAAACAATCAGTAGGAACAACATCAAATCCAACTCCAGATATAATTGCAATTTCATTATCTTTTGCTTGGGTATTATATTCAAAATTCTGTTCAAAAACAGGGATTTCTCCCGTTATATCAACATAATTTGTACTGGATTTTAAGCATGCTTTTACCATAGGCGCACTTGTATATTTAAAAGGACCAGCTGCATGAAATACTAAATCAAATTCTTCAAGAGTATTTATTAAATCATTTTCATTTTCTAAATCAAGTATAATATAATCTAAATTTAATCTTTCTGCTAATGGAATGAGTTTATTGGCAGAACGTCCAGCTAATACAGGAGAATGACCACGATCTTTTGCTTCTTGTGCTATCAAGCTTCCTGTATATCCATAAGCCCCATACAACATCCATGATTTCATTTCTATTCAAATTTGAAAATGAGTATTTTAATTAATTCCTATCTTTATTGATCAATTTTATTAATTAATCTTTAAAGCTTATGCTTAATTATTAAAAACCACTCAATTAAAAGCTTTAAATTCTAAATATTAAAAGTATTTACTAAGTTTTTCATTTATAAGTCTCTGCACCATAAGCCAATCTCTCATCTAATGAATAAGAAGAATTATAATAACCAGAATCCAAAAATTTGACTAGTGTATTGAAGTAGGGATAATTTACATATAAAAAGGTAATAAACTGTTCAAAGTAATAATAGAATTTTCCATACGGTATTTTGTAGTTATTAAATTCTTTATAATTTAAATGTAGTAAAATAAATTTTCCAAATTGCTCTTTATATCTTTTAGGAAAGAGTTTAAATATTTCAAATAGAAGAGTCTTATTAAATTTTAAATCTATAAATAGAATTAAATCTATTAAATCTCTTATTGTTTTATAATTAACCAAACTAGAAATCACTAATCTTTTTAATTGATCTAGAACATTTTTAATTAGAATGGGGCTTGCTTGTTCAAATAAACATTCCAATTCTCCTTTATTTAAAAAATCTAAATAATTATTATATAAAAGAAATTGAATAGGGCCTAAATGCCCATTCTCAAATCTTTTTGCGATCTCTTCTTTAAATACTTTTTTGGCACGAAGATCTCCTACTTCTGTGAGTTTTTTAAGCAATGGAAAAGCCAAATTACTATGGATTAGGCATGAGTTATAATTATTTTCAGACCAAGCTTGTAAATTCGAACAATGTCCCCAAAATTGAACTTTTGGGGAAATATTACTTACCATTCCACCTGAAAAATCATTATTTCTTTTTAACTTTAAAAAAGCGTCATCAATCGAATTAATCTCATCTAAACTATCCATTTCCTCTTTAGATATATTTATTAGAAGATATTTACATTTGATAAACAACTTATTATTTACATATATATTTGTCTTCTTGTTTTCTAATCTAAGCTCGAGATGGTCATTTATAAAAAATTTAAGCATCAAGAATTTATAGTATATCTAAGTTTTATTTCTATGTATTAGGAAGGAAAATATATTGAAAAAGATTAAATTTCATAAGAAAGAGATATTTAATATGGAAGAATTAAAAAAGGTTCTTTATAAGAGAATCCCTTTTTACTCGACGTTAGGTCTTGAACTAGTAGAGATAGGTAATGGAAGAGCTGCTTTTGAACTAATTATAAGAAAAGATTTAACTCAGAATAATAATGTTCATGGAGGTGTTATAGCATCTCTAATCGATTCTTCATGTGCTTGTGCTGCATTTTCATTAATACATCCTAATGGCTATATTACAACTATTGACTTACAAGTTGAATTTCTTAAACCTGTTTCTAAAGGACGGCTTTTAGCAAAGGCAAAATGTATTAAAAGTGGAAAAAATATATTTTTCTGTAAAGCTAAAGTCTGGAGTGAAGAAAATGAGCTAATAAGTACAGGTGGATCCCAACTACTCAGGATTCCTTAAATTAATTTTGATCAGTTTAATTGATCAATTAGTAAATCAAAAGAAAAATTACTAATTAGACTTTAACCATCCATCCAAACTCATCTTCTATTTCTAAATGTTGAATTCCTGTTAGGATTTCGTACAATTTTGTTGTAATTTCGCCGGGTTCTTTATTATTAAAAACTCGTTCTTTATTTTCTAAAGTAACCGAAGCTATAGGAGTAATAACTGCAGCGGTTCCTGAACAGAAAGCTTCACTACAACTCTGATCAAATAATTCTTTATAAGAAATATCCCTTTCTTCCACTTCTATTCCAAGCTTTTTTGATGCTAATTCCAAAATAGCTTCCCTTGTGATTCCTTCAAGTATTGTCCCTGTCTTTCTAGGAGTGGCTAATTTACCATTTATTAATCCAAAAAAATTAGCTGCTCCGACTTCCTCTATAAATTCCATATTAACTGCATCTAGATATAAAATTTGGGAAAAGCCTCTAGATTTTGCTTCTTTTGCTGGTAGCATTGTTCCAGCATAATTACAGATTGTTTTTGTGGAACCAGTCCCTCCAGGTGCTGCTCTTGTATATTTTTTCGATATCTCTAAACTAATACCTTTAAAACCTTCAGGGAAATATGGTCCAACAGGTACTGTAAAAATGATTAACTTGAATTCTTTTGCTGAAGTTACACCTAATATTGGTCCATTCCCAAATAACATAGGTCGAATATATAAAGCGCCCCCACTATCGTGAGGAGGAATGTAATCTTCATTCGCCTTCACTACCTTTTTAATTGCGTCAACAAATTTGTCAATTTTATACTCTGGCATTAGCATTCTTTTAGCGCTTTGATTGAATCTTTTTCCATTTTCGCTTGGTTTAAATAAGGTAATCTCTCCAGATTTTGTTTTTAGAGCCTTCATACCTTCAAAAATTCCTTGTCCATAATTTAATACACATGCCGCAGGAGAAATTTCAATATTACCAAAGGGTACAAGTTTTCCTTCATCCCATTTACCATCTTTAAAATCAGAAATAAACATACTCCTTGTTTCAATAAACTCAAACCCTAATGAGTAAAAATCAATATTTTTGGGATCTACCATAATTATCAACTTCCAATTAAAACTTGTAAGAATTATATGAAAGGTTAATAAAAAATCTTTTTAACAAAAAAATCAACTAGTTCTAAATTAAGTTATTCAATATTTCAGTATAAAAATCAATTTTAATATTATTTAATCTATTTAATAAAAAAAATCTTTAAAAAATAATACCTCGATAACTCATTTAATTATTAGAACTATAACGGATTCTCCTTTTATTGATATAAATAAAATTATAAATTTGTATTTATAGTTATAATATATAAAAGCTTGAACATTTTCGAAAATTTAAAAAATATATTAATGTGAAATGCAAAAAGAGGACCTGTGATGGCTGAAGAATATGACTTTCTTTTTAAATCGATTGTTGTAGGAGATGGAGGTGTTGGAAAAACAGCTCTCACACTTCGATTCTCAAAAGGTTTTTTCACTGAAGATTATAAAATGACGATTGGCGTTGATTTTCATGTAAAAACGATTAATATTGATTCAAATGAGGGACCAATTCGTGCGAAGCTCCAAATATGGGATACAGGGGGACAGGAACGTTTTAGTTCAATAAGACCAATGTATTACAGAGGGTCATTAGGAGCACTATTAATATTTGATTTAACAAATTCTGCTAGTTTCGAACATCTACCTGGATGGATTGAAGAGGTTAGAGCTAATATAAAAACCGAGATTCCATTCCTGTTAGTTGGGAATAAAAGTGATTTAGTTGATCAGAGGGCAGTATCATTGAATGAAATCAACACATTTACCCGAGATTTTAATTTGTATTATATGGAAACTTCTGCAAAAACAGGAGAGGGTGTTGGTGATTGTTTCTATATTCTTGCTTGCTTAATGATAGGATCTGGGGTTCCAGATCAACTCATTTCCAATAATGTAGTATTTAGTCCTGGATTTATACCGATTACAAGTTCTGAAACCATTTTACCCACCTCAGATCAGGTACAGCCTGATTTTGAATTTTCTGCACCACCCGTTCCAGAACCTACGACTATAACTACACAAGAGCCGGTGTCTTCATTTGAACCAGAACCAGAATTCGAATATGAGGCACCACCCGTTCCAGAACCTGCATCTATGAAGGTCTCTGCTGCCAGCCCTTCTTTTGAGACAGAATTTGAGCCAGAAATACCAATTCCTGAATCCAAGATAGGAATTCAAGATGGTGGTTCGACAGATTTTGAATTTAAAACACCTGAAGAAATACTAGCTGAAGAAAAAACAGAAGAAGATAAAAGTTCAATATCTTTGCAAAGATCCCCCATAACACCAAAGGAAGAAATTTACAAACCTAAACCTGTTCCCTTTTCTTCAAAAATTCCCACTCCAGCACCGCCACCAGAAGGATTTCAACCTACTCAAACATCTGTAGAAAAATCTAATATACCACCTACTCCTTTTCTTACATCACAAGGAGAACCTCAAACAAAATCTAATTCTTTAATGGATTATATGCCTGAACCAATTTATTCAAAAAAAGACCTGAAAAAACTAGAAAAACAGAAAAAGAAAGAAGAAAAGGAGAAGAAAATCCAAGAAGAAAAAGAAAAACAACAACAATTAATAGAAGATATGAAAAAAGCAAAAAAGGAAAAGAAAGAGAAATCTAAAAAAGAAAAGAAAGCGAAGGAAGAAATTCCAGTTACTCGTCCAGTTTCACCTAGTACTTCAATAAATTCACCATCTAGCGCTCCAACTCTTTTTCAAACCTTAACGCAGAAAGAAGATGAAACTGCTAAAGCTCAATCATCTCATTTCGTTCCTTTCAGCGAAAAAAAAGAATCACAGGTTCAAGAAACCAGTAGATTAAGAATAATTCCAAATGCAGCTGATATTGAAAGTAAATCAAGTAGTTTTACACCAATCCAACCAACACCGCAAGGTGAAGCTTCTAAATCAGGAAGTAAAGAGCTAATAATTTGTAAAAATTGTGGTGCTATACTTTCTTCTGATTATGCTTTTTGTAACAAGTGTGGTACAAGTATATAATCATTTTTAATACATTTTTTTATTAAAACTTAAAATAAGAATTTAAATCCAAGATATAATACATTCCTTATTGTTAAAATTAATTATTTGGTTTAATTATAAGTCTTTTCCGCAAATTGGGCAAGTACTCCACATTTTCTTTATCTTAGAATTGCAATAAGTGCAAACTTTTAACTCAGGATCAATTTTAGTTTGAGGTTTACCAAAAATAGTCAAATTTTGTGCAGATTGCTTAGGAGCTCTAGTATCTGCGTTGGATTTAATCGGTCTCTGAGGAATAATTTTAGGTGGTTCAATCCTATTTCTGGTTAAATAACTTTCTGATTTTTGAGGTTCAACTGTAGTTCTAGAGTATTGTTGAGGTTGAATCTGAGATTCCTTGATTTTCTCTGTAAAAGCTTTTTTTTCACTTTCAATAGGTTTCTCTTCAGGTTCTCCAAGAGATACGCCCACTTTATAATAATAATATTTATTATCATTATTTTCAATTATTCGTTCTCCATTCTCTAAATAAACTTCAATATAATAAATGATAACAGAACCAGCAGGAATTTCATCAATTTCAGCTATGTAATAATCCATCTTAGCATCCATAGGCATTTGATACCATGATTTTCCTTGATCAGCACTAAAAATCAAAATTACATTAAATATAGCTCTAGGAAAATCTTCTTCAGTAATCTTTACTACAATCTTTATTGTTTTCTTTTGATCCTCTAGAGCACTTGAAAATGCCTGTGCTTCCATTTCATCCCAAGCTGCACCACATTTTGGGCAATTTGTAAACCAATTAGGATATTCAAAACCACATTTAGAACAATTTTTAGTAAAATATCGAGTTGTTTTTATCCCTAATGATTTTTTTTCTTTCCCCATATTACTAAATCAAACTTTTTGAAATTAAACTCCCAAATAAATTTTTACTAAATATTAAATAGTAAAACGTACTAAATATATTTTTTTGTTGGTAGTGTGATTTAGAGCAGTACATTAGAAATAATACTGATTTGGATTTAAAAATTGAAAAGTCTAAAAAGTGAAATGGAAAGCCCTTTGAAATTTGTATATTTAAGAATAAAATCTCACAGTTAGAATATATTTCTTAATTTAACTTAACAAATTTTTAATTTTTTCACAATATCTTCTAGATCCTTGAGAAAATTTTTCAAATGAATTTTCTGAACATGAGGCATTAACACAACTCTTATTAAATTAAACTCTTCGAACTTTCCTGTCATCCAATTCCTTTTTCGCAATTCTTCATCGATCTCACATATTGACTCTCCGTCTTTGGTCGTAATACCTACAATGTTAATGATAGGTTCTGATGCTATTTTAAGCCCTTTAATTTCCGCAATTCTATTTTTTAGATAATTGGTATTATCCATACATTTTTTAACAATTTTATTAAACCCATTTATCCCTAAAGACTTTAAAATTGCCCAAAATGCAATAACTGTTCCACCAGGTCTTGTTCCAACAATTTGAAGATGTTTAAAATTACCACCAGCTAAATAAGGGATTTCAAATCCAATTTTTTTCAAGATTGATTTATCCCGTACAAAAATTCCACCTGTAGGAATTATTCCCATTCCCATCTTATGTGGATCTGCTGTTATAGAATCAACAGATTTCACTGAAAAATCCCAGATAGGACTAGGAAGGTTCAAATTTTTTAAAAAAGGTAATACAAATCCACCAAAAGCAGCATCTACATGAAAGAAGATATCCTTTCCATCCGTTAATTTGCCAATCTCTTCAATCGGGTCAACTAAACCTAAAGACGTGGTTCCTGCAATCCCTACTACCCCACATGTGCTTTTGGTTATTAAAGATTCAAATTGGTTCATATCTAAAGTAAAATCCTCATTTAGATCTGCTTTTCGAAGTTTTATATCGAGTAAATCAGCTGCTTTATCAAATGAAATATGAGCGGACTTAGGTAAAACAACCTCAGGATTAGCTATATCAGGTCTTAATTTCTTAGCAATCCTCAATGCGATTAGATTTGCTTCTGAACCACCTGTAGTAAAAGTACCGATTATGTTTTTTCCTCCAAAAAGTTCACCTATCTCTGAAATTAATTCTTGCTCTAAAGCTGAAGTCGCCAAAAATAATCCAGGATCACCCAAGTTTTTAGATAAATATTTGTTATATATTTGTTTTCCAAATTCAAGGGGCTCTGTACACATTGATCCTAAAATTGAACCATCTTCATAAAGAAAATCACTTTTCAATTTTTCTTCAAGTATTTTCAATATTTTCTGTTTCTCTAAACCTTCTTCCAACATCTTTAGGGTAAAAAAGTATTAATCTTAGGTATTTATTCATAGTATTCCACAAAATAGAAAAATTCTACCAATTAAAATTTTTCAAAATATTCCTAAATTCGTAATATAAAAATTTACAATAAATATTGCTTAGATTATAATTAATAAAATCTTTTTGAATCCCTCTCAGAATATTTGTCAATTACGTTCTCTAATTCCTTACTTAAATCAATCTCATAAAAATTAGCTACACAAATTATTGAGAATAGAAGATCTGCTAGTTCTTCTCCTAAATTAGATTTACCTCTTTTAATGACCTTTTTTGGCTTAAAACCTTCAAGAGAGTTAACCTCTCTTGCCAATTCCCCTAATTCCTCCATAATGGCAGAAATCATAGATAATGGGGGCCAATAACCTCCATGATCATTAATCCAATTATTTACAATTTTTTGGAGTTCCTTAAGTGAATTTTCATTCTTCATGAATTATGTAATGTTCTAAAACATTTAAAAGATAAATGTATTAGAAACTAACTATAAGGTATAAAGACATTTGTGAAAAACCTTCTTTAGCCATTGAAATCGGTAGTAACAAATAAATTCTAATATATCATTTATATAAGTAAAATCGATCTGGAAAAATAGGAAAAATAGGATGGGGATGAAATTTGAAAATAGAAAAAAAAGTATTAGTAACATTTTTAATTATTCTCGGAGCATCAATCTCACTATCGTTCGTTGGCTCTTATTTCATATATGATGCTTTAACTACAAAAGAAAGTAAAACGTGGACAACAGAATTCAATGTTGAGAATTGTACATTTTCTACTACGGGTAATAATACTTATTTTATTCTGGAGATTGGATTTTATTTGATCCTAGAAGGCGTTGATGAGGGGAATAATGTTAAACTCAATATTACCGTCTTAAATCAAACAGAGATGGTCGGAACTATTGAAACTAGAGTAGTACAAGAGAATGAGACTGTAAATGGTGAAATAGTTGAAATTTCGCGCAATTTCTTTGCATTTTGTGAGGAAACTAAATCTATTTTTTACTTTGGAGAAGAGGTTGATATTTATGAGGGAGGGATGATTGTTAGCCATGAAGGTGAATGGAGAGCAGATGAAGGAGACAATAAACCGGGAATCATAATGCCTGGCCTCGCATTAATTGGTGCTAGATATTATCAAGAGATTGCTCCTGGTGTAGCTATGGACAGAGCAGAAATAATAGAAAATAATGCTACAATTACAGTTCCGGTTGGGACGTTCGAAGGATGTTTGATTATAAAGGAAACAAGCCCTGTGGAACCAGGAGCTTTAGAATATAAATATCATGCACCCGGTATTGGTTTAATCATAGATGAAATGTTGGAGTTAGTTCAATACGGCTTCCTTTAATAAAAATAGAGAAGAAAAATTAAACTAAAAACCAAAAAAAATTCTTTTTCTTTTTTGAAATAAGCTTCCTAGATTTTAAAAAGATTATATTAGAAAATTTTAATGAAAAAGATGTTCTCGTTTACGGTTTTTCCATTCGGCTTGTTTCCCAGGATTATATCTATTAACTTCACTATAATATCCTGTGACTCTAGAATAAACCTTTACATCTTTAGAATAGCATACGGGACAACTGAATTGAGACCCTCTACTCATCTTTCTACACGAAGGACAATAAATGAAATCAATTGTATACGCAAAATACGCGGTATTTGTATTAAGGCAAATATTTTTAGTTAATTCCCATAAAGCATAAATATCTGGCTTTTGTTCTCCAAGCCAAATGTGAGTGATAACTCCTCCATTTACTATTGGATGAAATTCACCCTGTTTTTTGATTCTTTCTGATAAAGGAATATTCGCGTCATATCTGAAATGATCTGAATTAGTATAATATACAGAATTATTCTGCGATTGAGGATTTGCTTTCTTTGGAAAATGTTTTACATCTAATTTTGCTAAACGATTAGCTGTCGATTCGCTAGGTTGTTCCCAAAGAGAATAATATTTTTTATCTCTTTCTGTCATACTATTACATTTAGCGACCATGTAACTTAATATTTTTTTTCCCAAATCATAGGCAGTATTATTTTCATGTAATTCATATCCAGTTAGGCTTTTCACCGCTTCATTTAATCCTGTGAATCCTATAGAAAGATTCTGATCATTAATATTAAAAATAGGCTTACCTCTAATTTTCCCACTACATAAAGGTAAATGACCTGTCTTTAACCGTTTTGCCATTAAATTCCACTTTTTCCTTAGAATTCTCGCCGAAAGTTCCATTTTTTCATCTAATATTGTAAAGTAATCATCTTCATTTTTGGATAGATAAGCATACCGAGGTAAATTCAAACTTACGCTTTGTAATGAACCAATCGTAACATAATTTTCCCAAATATTTGCATTTTTTCTTTTTTCAGGATCGAGGATGCACTGCTCTATAATTTGATTTCCACTTAAAAACTTTCTACAACATTGGCTATGAATTTCATCAGGCATCCAATCTGGACACATATTTAGGAAATAAGGCGTTCCCATTGTTGCAACCTCTTCCATAACTTTTAAATAAGATGGCTCAAATTCACTTAACCATTCTTTCCTAATTTTAATCTCGTGTTTTGGGAAAGCAAATAGCTTTCCATTATGATCACCTTGGATATATACATCAGTCAAAGCATCAAAGAGTTTTAGACATTCCTCTCTATAATCGCCGTAGCTTCCTTTTATTTTTCCATGAGGTCCAACCGCTGGTATCTTTAACAAACCGTCTGGTACTGTCGGAGTACAAGAAATTGAAGTAAATGGAACTTGTCCTCCTCTTGCAGCAAAAATTTGATTAGTTTCAAAAATTAAACATTGCATTGATTGTTCTATTTCTTTATCAGAAATTCCACGAGCATAAGGAGCCAAGAAGGTTGTTATATAATCATATCCTTGACCACCACTAAATTCACCTTGAATAATCCCTAACCATTTTGCTAGGTGCGTAACTGCAACTCGCAAACTACCTGCTGGACCAGACTTACTACAATGAGCCCAACTCTCAACTGGAGGTAAACCATTTTCAAGAATCATCCGTGGATCCCATTCTTGACAAAATGGTCGCAAATCGAAATACCGAAGCATATGAATATGGAGATCTCCAAATAAATGAGCGTGAGCTTCTTCTGAATCTAAAATTCTTAATAGTGCGTATTCATCAGAAATTCTATTTGCCGCCCAATGATGAATACTTTCAGGATTCATGTCTTGATTTGCATTTTCATCAACCCCATATTCTAAAATAGCTTCATAATCCATCAATGGCATCCCAATTCTCGTGTATATTTTACGCTCTTCTTCAAAATGCTGTTCTGATAAAATTGAGCAAACGATTTCTCTAATGTGTGGACCTGATAGAAATTTAATCCCAGAAGAAATTATTCTTCTGACAACAAGTTCAGTAATCCTATCAGCGGATCTTTGATCTATACCAGTTTCTTTAATAAGACTATATTCAATTTTAAGTGGATCAAAAGGTACAACATCTCCTTCAGTTCTAAAAACTTGAGGTAATAATTTTCTTAAATAATTCCGCTTTATTTTTTCGCTATTTTTCTCTTTTATAGTTTTAGGATCTGATAACATTACCACTTTTTCACATCTCTTTTTCTAATTTTAATTTTCTTTAACAATAAAGAACTATAATCTACGATTCCTAAATGTACAAAATTTTGTCGGAGGTGTGATCTGAGTTAGGAGACTTATTAATTCTTTATTAACGTAAATATTTTACCTCTTTTGATATAAAAATTTATTTGTTTCTCTAATTTAAAGTTATTTTATTAATCCTTTATTTGCAAATTCTGTTATTGTTTATTTAAACCAGAAAAAAATACATAATTATTTGGAGTCTAATTGATTTGTAATTTATTATATCGCAATTAACCAATAACTCAAAATTTTGTCGAACAGATTACAGTTTTTATTGAATTTGTAACAAAATAGTTTTATAAAAATCTATAATGTGTATTTTTAAATAAAAAAATTTTTCAAATCAGGTTAATAAGGTGAAAGCATAATGATGAAAAATATTTTGAGTAAAGATAGCGCAAAAAAAATAACAATTTTTGAAGGAGTTCATCGAAAAACATTAATATATGACAAGAATCTTATGATTTGTCATTTTATACTTGAAAAGGATGCCGAAATCCCTGTTCACTCTCATAAAGAACACCAAATTGGATATGTAATAAATGGGAAATTGAAGTTCCTCACAAAAACTGGTGAATATATAGCAAAAAAAGGTGATAGCTATATTTTTGATTCAGATGAAAAACACGGTGCTTTGGTTTTAGAAGATTCCGAGGTAATTGATGTTTTCCATCCTGCTAGAGAAGACTATAAATGATTTATTTTAGTTTATATGAAATTCAGGAAATAACGTAGAGAAAAAAGAAAATATTTACCATTGATATGCAGCAACAGCAAATATTGCAAACATACATAACAAAAATTCTCCTATTAGCCAATCAAAAAAATATTCTCTCTTTTTATTCCTATCATTTTTAATTTTTGATGCTACCCCAAAACTAACTGCTGAATTCGTTCCTATAAAGATAATGAAGCTGAAAGTTATTGCATTTAAATTCAATTCTATTAGTTCAAGTATTGGGTCAAGGAATATCCAACCACCCATAAATCCTCCAAGGGCAATCAAAAACATCCAACCAGAAAATTGAACAATTTTTTCTAGTTTTATATCTAATTCCGAAAGAATTTTTTGACGTTCAATTTGTTTTTTTCTAACTTTTGACATTACTTATCAAATAACCTTCTTTTTGAATATTAAAAATTCTATAATTCTTAATTTTTATGATTTCTATATAACGAAAAATGATTTCATTTAGGTCTATTTTTTAAGAGTAATATTGCTTTGGCAATATCACCATCACATTCTTTTAATACAGTTTCTGCTTCTTGTTTATCAACGTTTGCTTGAGATGCAACTAAAATAATATCATTTTCCGTAATAGAGGGTTTAACATCGGTCTCTTCTATTGGTTCCGTATCTTCAATTACAGAATTTGATTGAATCGTAAGATCATCGGAAGAAAGCTCTTCTGCTTGTCCTATTATCTGATAAATCTCTTGACCTGCTTGTTTCATAAGAACGACTTCAGGTTGTTCTAGTACTAACGTTTTTTCTGATCCTTCAATTATAACTCTCGTTGCTTCTATTTGATCCATTTCGATACCTTGTTGTTGCATTCTTCTTCGCATTTGCCTCGATCCAAATTGACTACCCTCTCTCTTTGGAGCGGTTTGAGGACGTTTAGGTTTACTTTTTATTTTGTCTTGCATTTCTTTCGGCAATTTTACCAAATTCTTCACTTTTAAATTTAATTTCTATATAATTATATAATAATGTACAATTTATATCTTTGATTTATAAACTCCTTTTCGAACACTCGCAGCGACACCACTCGAGAAAGATTTAATATATGAGACAGGCAGTTTTAATCTCCCAATCGCTAATAATTCATCGTCTTGATTAACGACAATTACTTCATCTAAGCCTCTTAAATTTTCATCAATATCCACCACGTGTTTACAGAAAACATTCCTACCTTTCTTTATAAACTCAGAAATATCATTTAAGACAATGATTCTTAATTTTGGGGCTGAAGTATTATTGATTATCATTTTTGCTGAATATAAAGTTAATGTGAAGAAACCATTATTTGGTCGTAAAGTAAGCATTAAATTCTTTTTATGAAAAATATATCGAATTTTATCAGTAGTGCGAGATCTTTCAATAGAAATGAAATCTAATTCCTTAAATAGAATATTCGTTATCTCTTGACCAAATTGGTAATCTGAAATTGCTTTAACTTGTCTAATACCTAATAAATGTTTAATTTCCATTTGAATATAACAAAATAGATTAATACTATAATAAAAAACTAAAAATAAATAAATTCTATTCAAAACTCATTATGAATATAGTCGAGATTCAACACATTTATCTCTTATTTTATTCATAACTTTATCGACAGCATCAATAAAGTCTTTATTGACAATTATATCTGCATCCTTTCTGATAGCAAACATACCTGCCTCTGTGGAAATTGCTTTTATATCCGCTCCAGTTGCTCCTTCGGTCATATTTACTAATCGATTGAAATCTACTTTATCTTCTACATTTAATCTTCTAGTATGAATCTTAAAAATTGCCTTTCTTGCTTCCTCATCTGGAATAGGAAACTCGATCATACGGTCAAATCTCCCAGGTCTTAATAAAGCAGGATCTAAGATATCAACTCGGTTTGTAGCACCAATTATTTTTACATCCCCACGTTGTTCAAAGCCATCTAATTCACTTAATAATTGCATTAAAGTTCTCTGAACTTCTCTATCACCAGATGTGGCTACTTTCAATCTCTGAGAACCAATTGCGTCTAATTCATCTATAAATAATATCGTAGGGGCTTTTTCTTTGGCTAAATTAAAAATTTCTCTAACTAAACGAGCACCTTCGCCAATAAATTTTTGAACTAATTCAGATCCAATAATTCTGATAAATGTTGCTTCCGTTTCATGTGCAACTGCTTTTGCTAATAATGTTTTTCCTGTACCTGGTGGTCCGAATAACAATACACCTTTAGGTGGCTCAATCCCTATTCTTTCAAATAGTTCTGGCTTCTTCAATGGTAATTCGACAGTTTCTCTAACTTCTAGAAGTTGATCTTCTAGACCTCCAACGTCAACATATGATATATCTGGAATTGAATCAATAACTTCCATACCTTTCACAAATGGATCAAGTTTAGTAGGTAGAACCTCCATAATTGCGAATGTTCTCTGATTTAAAGCAACTCTCATTCCAGGTGATAAATTTTCATTTCTCACTTTTCTACTGGCATTAACCACAAAGCTTGGACCTGTTGAGCTCTTTACTATTGCCCTTCCTTTATCATCCAAGAAATCTATAATAGTTGCTGAAACTAATGGTGGTTCTCTTAGCCTATCAATTTCATTTCTTAAGCTGTGTAGTTCTTGTTCTAATCTTAATCGCTCTGCATCCAAGAGTTGCTTTTCTGTCTCTAAATTTCTTAACCTTTTCTCTAGATGTCTAGTATAGGTTATCAAATACTCGCCATCTTTAGTTTCTTCTCTTTTTCTCTTATCCTTGGTCGTAGTCAAATAAATTATTCTCCTTCTTTTCTCAATTTTCTTTTAATCTCAAGAAAGTGCTTTAATTTAATAATAAACTTTTCTTCATTTAAATTTAAGGTTATTTCTTGACTATTACTTTAAAATCTCAATTTTTAAAAAATTTATAGATTATAAAATATAATGGAATAATAACCACAAATTATAAGAGTTTTCAATTACCTTCTATATATAAAAGAGGATTCTATCAATTAGTAATACTTGAGATGAGTTTATGCCGAAACCTAGATACAATGAGATCGATAAGGAATGCCCTATATGCGGAGGTATTATTTGGGGAAAAGGACAGAGAGTTTTATTAGAGGGTGCTAAAATTACAGTTTGTGATAATTGTGCACAATATGGGACCAAAATCTATAAACCAATTACTAATGTTCAAATGAAAACAAAAGGGCAAATCAAGACTCAAATGGCCCCAAAAAAGCAATCTTTTAAACCTAAGGGCATTGAAGAATTAGAGATCGTTACGGATTACGCTAAGAGGATTAGAAATGTTAGAAATAATCTTAGACTCAATCAAGATCAATTTGCTCAGAAATTAAACGAAAAACCATCGTTACTTAGGAGAATTGAAGCAAGAAAAGTGGAACCAACTATTAAGCTAGCTAAGAAGATCCAAGAAGTATACAAAATCAAACTTTTAAAGAAAATAGATGAGACTAAAATTAGTGTTCAAGAAACTAAATTTATGAAAAAATCAACAGGGAGTTCCTTAGGAGATATTGCATTCATTAAGAAAAAGAGTAAGGATTCAGATTCCTAATATTTGTACCTATCAAAGTTGTTTCTAATTTAATTTTTTAATTTGTACAAGAGAAGAATTATACGCTCCTGATAAGCCCGATTCTTCAGGAATGTCAGGAGTAAATAGATTTACATTTGTACTTGTATAATAAGGTGATGATGCTCCGGAATAGATTAGAGCAATCCCAGATTTTAAAGATGGAAGTTCTGTCAATATATACTTAGCAGTTCCATATTCATTAGAAACAATGACTTCATTATCTATATCCAAATCTAAATCCAATATATCATCTGGATTTAAAAATATTCTTCCAAAATCTTCATAATATTTTAAATTCAATAATCCCAATTGAGAATGTAAAAAATAAGGATGAGAAGGGGAAATTAATATAAATTCATTTTTCTTACGGTTAACCTTCTGTTTTAATTCATATTTTCCAAACCTAAGCGTTATATCTTGAATTTGGATTTTATGTTTTAGAGTAGGAAACTTAAGATTTTTATAGGGTACGTATGCTTGATCGAATAATAAATGATATCCTTTTGAAATAATATTTTTGTATATGTTTTTAGGGAGCATATTTAGAACTTTATAAAATATATCTTCTCCAGATTCTTTAAAAATCGATGATTTATTATAACCAACTTTTAAAGCTAATTGCTGAAAAAACTCATAATTCGACATACAATCAGGATATGGACATGGCCCCCCAAAATTTAAAGATAAACTAGGGAAATAATATGGAGCAATTATGTCAGATGTTTCCAAATCAAACTTCGCTGGTAAAACAATATCCGCATAATTTGTAGTTTCATTTAAGAACAAATCTAAAACAACAACAAATAAATCCTTATTCAAAAGTGCTTCTCTTAATAAATTTTGATTAGGTAAGGAACTTGCTGGATTAAAATTATATACAAATAATAATTTAAAATCTCCAGTCGATAAAGCTTTACCGAGTGAAATTAAAGGAATTTCCTTTATATTCGAACTCATTTTAGACTTGCTAATATAATCCAAAATTGGTCCCGTTATGGACTTTATATAATCACTTTGAGAATATAACAAACCTGTTCCTTGTTTACCGATATTACCAAGTAATATCTGGACTAAAGCAATAGATTGAACAATTCTACCTCCATAAAAGTCTTTCTGAACTCCATAACCAATCATAAATAAGGTATGATGTTTGTGTTTTACCAACAAATTAACAAACTCCTGAAGTGATTCACCTTCGATCCCTATTTGAGATAATAACTTGTCATCATCAATATTTTCGATCTTTGAAACGATAGAAGAATAGGAATCAACATTTTTTTTAAGAAAATCAATATCAAAGACATTTTGCTTGCTAAGTGCTTTAATCAACAGCGTAGCCATTAAATATTCAGTACCAGGATTAATTTGTATAAAGCAATCGGCCTTTTTTGCTACTTGAGTATTTCGAGAATCTATTACAATTAGCTCAGTTTCATTTTTAATTGCTTGCTTAACCAAAAAATAAGCATGAATATTACTCTCTGAAAGATTACTCCCCCAAATCACAATTAAATTGGTTGCTGGATTATTAATTTGAAAGGGATTTGATATTGAATAAGTTCCAAATATTTTTTTCAAACTTTCACACCCACCTTCATTACATAGACCAGCACTGGTAACCGAACTTCCAAGTTTTGCAAAAAACCTTAGAGGAGAATACATGGATATCAATCCAGAATTTCCTGCATAAAATGCGCCAATTATAGATTTTTCTTGCCGTTTTTCTTTAATTTCTATTACTTTCTGAGCTATAGTCTCTAATGCTTGTTGAGGGGAAATTTCTTTAAAATTTTTTTCAGGTTTTTGACTTATCCTAGATAACGGTTTTTTTAAACGCTTTGGGTGATATAATAATTCTTGTCGATTATTATATTTAGAACAAAAAAACCCATTTGTAAAAGGATGATTTTTTAAAGGTTTTGCAGAAAGGAATTTATGTTCTACGGCATTATCATTCCAAATCCCTTTAAATACGCAAGAACCATAACAGTCTTTTGTACATGTTCCAAATCTAACAATCTCTTCCATAAATAGTTATATATTTATAGTTATTTTAAGGTTATTGACAAAGAAAAAGGATACTAATATTAACTAAGAGAATTTTAATCAATTAATATTTTTAAGTTCTGGCTTAAAGCAATCTTATTTTTTAATAATTCTATAATTTTTTGGTTATCTTGAGCTTCTAATGGGTTTCCACAATCAGGGCATCTAAAGTTGAGTTCAAAGGCTTCTTCAAAATTATATTTAATATTGATATTTTGACAATTTTTACAAATAAAAAAATAATTATTTTCCTCAAATTCTAATCGCTGTCTTAATTTAGTTTCTATCAACTTTTTTTTCTCAATAAGGATTTCCTCTAACAAATCAAATTCATGCCACCAATAGTAGATAAACCAGCCTGTAGATTTATCTCGAATACGTCTGAATTGTGCTAATTTTTCTGAATATAATTTATAGAGTGTTTTTCGCACCGTATTCAACTTTAAAACTTCGGTATCATCTGGCTCAAAGTCAATTTCTGTGTCTTTAATCTGTGATTTTATGTTTTCTGTAATATCCTCATCTGTTATATCTTTTGATTCAGAATTTAGAAGCTCCAATCCAACATATACACCAATATCTCCAGCAATAATATATAGAAAAGATTTCAAAAAAGGATTTAATTCTGTGATGCAGATCTACCTTATTTACGATTAGTATTAGGTTTGATAATTATTTATTTTTCATGAAAATTAAATTTTTTTAAAAAAATTATAAATTAACAACTAAACAACAAAATTATATTGTTTTTCAATAATCTCTTGATCAATCTCTAAGGATCGAATCAGTTTACCTTTCCTTATTGCCAATATTCTCTTTAATCCCCAATTATCGATATCTTCAGGTAATTTGATATCTGTAATCTTGTAATTATTTGTTATTGTTATATTTTTCCATTTTTCAGGAAGTTCTGCCTTGAAATCTGGTATAACCAAATCTAATAGAGTTCTTAAATTATGTTCTGTATTATTTAACACACCCGTACAAAACTGTATCCTCTTACTTACATCATCTTCCTCTATTTTCTTTTTAGAAGGTTGTGGGATGCTAGTTTTAGTTGTTACCTTGCACGTGGGGCTAACATTAAAAGAAATCAAGTAATAACTAGTCTTTCTAAAAGCTTCAATACTTTCTAATAGAGTTTTCTTATCAGTTATGCTTAGTATTTTAGCTTTATAATTCTTGGCT
>Ga0209427_10000904_pt1 | contig 33085 bp, 31 predicted proteins | sample DeeMarSWOR136_30_FD_187465 | JGI IMG/M metagenome (GOLD analysis project Ga0209427, IMG submission 187465) | Marine sediment microbial communities from White Oak River estuary, North Carolina - WOR-1-36_30 (SPAdes) (version 2) | ecosystem: Environmental > Aquatic > Marine > Intertidal zone >...
CTCTCCGATAAGCCTTCCCACCCTGTCTCTCATACTTCGCCACTTCAACTTGGTCCGCCCACTCTTTGAATTGTAGATTATGCCGAGGACCTCCGTGACCTGGACAAAAGTGATCGCTCCCACGCGTTTCAGCGTCACCTTGTCTTCAGCTTCCACGTACATGGTTCCCTGTTTACTCGGTCTTTCTGGGAAAACGCTCTCATCTCTTAAAAGTTGAGGGGGAGCAAAGGATTGACATGTACTCAGGATCATGAACTTCCGAAACTCGGCGAGGTTACACAGGACGTTAATCTTCATGCAATCGCGCCCCCTCTTCGTTACTATTATGGTTCTTCTCGGCCTTAAAGCTATTTAGCTGACGCTTGATACAGGCACTCCGAGAGCTTAACATCGACTTGAGGAAAATGTACCACCCCGAAGGCGCGAATGAAGGATAGGCGTTCACCTCTTCTGCATAACCGATTTGTCCAATTACGTCTATGGTCACACGTTTACCCTAGATTCCGTACGGCGTTCGGAACAGCCGCTCTAGACGTCGTCGAGGCTGTATCATAGACTTTCGACCAGACGCCTTCTCTGCCCTTCCATACGGCTAATGAGACCTATAGCGTAGCCAAGGGCCTTTCCTCTTAACAATCCTTATAAAGCGTCATAGTACATAAACTCACTAACTAGTCCTGTTGAGAGTTTACAGCTGATGCGTCATGAGCCAAAGCAATATCCCCCAATATCTGAAACGGATGATCCCCTCTCTACTGCTTATGGTTGTGATGACGTATGGCATAAAAGAGGGGAACCCATGGATTCAGTACGGTTCCATTGTCCTCCTATTAGTGGGGCAAATGGTTTATCAAGGCGCCAAGGCCCTGCGTTCACGATCCGTCGTCGACGCGAATCTTGACGAGGCCCGCAGGGCTTCAAGGCGGAACCTGCTGTTGACCGTGACGATGGATGAAATTACTAAAGCGAAGAACGAGGGAAAGAGTGTCGGGGGAATGAGCCCAAAACTATCCCTGTTGTTAGTTGTGCCCTTGGCTGTTTTTCTGGCTTCAGGCTACGTCCTCAGCATTGTCTTTCCTGGAATACCCCAGTGGCAGTCCTACGTAGTCGGATTCCTCTTAACGATGCCCATCAGTCTGGCGCTCCAAATAAGGATGGGATTAGGCTCAACCACTCCCACTGCAAACCCCAACACATACTATGTAAGCGAGAAGGGCCTTGTCTTTGAACACATGCGGCAATACTACATCCTTCACTACCCCCTCGTGAACCTCGAGGTTAAACAGGAGTCAAACTGCATCGAAATCGAAGGACAGCCAACTAACGCACCTATGATCCCGAATAAGCTACGCCTTTTCAATCGAGATGTGAAGAAGCTTCAACGCCTTCTCACGCGTTTTACTGAAAAGTGAATCCGTAACCCTATACTAAAAAATGTCTGTTAGTCGCCGTTGCTCAAAGGGCTCTTCTTTCCCCTCGTAGATCTCGTCTACCCTGATCCTATCGCCCCACCTTGACGCTTCTTCGTAACCTGCTCTAAACGGTTTAGGCGACTTCTAGCCTGCTTTGACCCGATATAGGGAAGCATTGATCGGGTGTGAATCTGATTGTTACTTGAGCCATCGGTTTAACTGTCATGAGACTAAAGGGGCCAGCTAGCATGCTCGACCACAATTCTCATTTTTTTGAAAAGGGTTAGGCGTTCTCCTTACCGCGGTGTAACCTTAGGAACTTATAGGCGTGGGATGGGAATTGTAACTTCAGGGATAGGGATGTACAGGCGTACATACACGGTGGTGATGAGGAGCACGAGGCAGAGGATTAGCGTGAGGATGTCTTCTCTCGTAATCTTAAGGGCATAGAGGCTGGTGCGGCGTTTTTTCGCTCCGAAGGCTCGGGTCTCCATGGCTTCGGCCAGTTCAAGGCTTCGCCGTATCGAACTGACAATTAAGGGGATGAGTATGGGAACGTAGTTTCTGATTCTCTTCATGAAGCCTCCTTTCTCCAGCTCCAGCCCCCGCGATTTCTGGGCGTCCATTATTGTTTGCGCTTCCCTCGCGAGGACGGGAACGAATCGAACTGCTGTGGTGAAGGCAAAGCAGAATTCGTAGGGTACGTGACTCTGCTCCAATGCTAAGCCCAGATCATCGGGGGAGGTGGTGAGAAAGAAGATGGAGAACGATGTCATGAGAACCACAAAGCGAAGGCTCATGGAGGTTGAATAGGTGAGGGCGTCACTGGTCAATTGAAAATCGTTGGACACGACGCCAACAATGAGGTTGGTGAAGAAAATGAGTAGCGTTAGTATCAGGCTTCCCCTTAGAGAGCGCGTCCACTGCTTGTGAACCCGTGCAAGGAGGACGAGGGGAATCTGAGCCACGAATAGGATGATGAGGTACAGAAACTCGGTGAAGAGAAAGGCTTGAGCAAAGATCACGCAGGACACTATGAACTTGGTTCGGGGGTCAAGCCGGTGAATGGGCGACGAAACGCGCTTAAACTTGAGTCCTTCAAAGACTTTCATGATGCTTGCTCCTTTTCACCAAGTCTTCGATCAGCTCCTTCGCCTCAGAGACATCGATTACGTCCCTTGGCAGGCCCAAGTCTCCCAACTGGTGGAAGAGTTCCGAAATCTGGGGGAGGAGAATGGAGGCCTTCGACGCCACCTCTTGACTCGTTAGAATCGTTTTTGCGCGTCCCTCGGAGATTATTTGACCTTGATACATGAGTACGACTCTGGGACTGCAGTCAGCGACGAATTCGACGTCATGGGTGACGATGATTACCGTTCGCCCTTGTGTATTTAACTCATTAAAGAACCGACGTAGCTTTTCTTTTTGGGTATAATCCTGTCCAATGGTGGGTTCGTCTATTACGATGATCTTCGGATTCCACGCCAAGACGGTGGCGAGGGCCACCCTTTTTCGTTCCCCGCCGCTCAAGAGAAAGGGAGACGTCTTCTTGTATCTTGCTATGTCGAGCAGGTTTAACGCCCAATCAACTTGTTTGCTGATTTCTTCTTCGGGAAAGCCAAAGTTCCTCAGGCCAAAGGCGATTTCCTCTTCAACGGTTTCAGAGAAGAGTTGGTGATCCGGGTTTTGAAAGACGAGTCCCACGTTTCGAGAGAGTTCAGCAACGCTGGCCTCTTTTGTGTTCACGCCATCGATATACACGTTTCCCTTCTCGGGTTTCAGAATGCCGTTTAACTGCTTTATGAGCGTCGTTTTCCCGGCTCCGTTCTCGCCCATAATCGCGACAAACTCCCCGTCCCCGATGGTTATCGATATCTCCCTGAGGGCTTCAACGCCCGATGGATACGTGAAGGAGACGTTTTCAACCTCAATCATTTTTCAGTAAGCTCCTGATTCCCTCAACAAAGTCGTCTATCGAAATCACGGGCTTTTCCAGTTGAATGTCGTTTTCCACAAGGGTTTGGTAAAGCTGCATGATCTTGGGAACTCCAATTCCAAGAGACCGCGTTTCTTTGGATGTGAGAACATCGATTGGAGCCCCGTCCATCTTAACTCGTCCCTCGTCCATGACTACTATTCTGCTGACGTAGGAGCTGAGAAGGCTGAGTCGGTGTTCAACCAGTACAACGGTCAAATCCAGTGCTCTGTTAAGGCTTCTGACGATTTCAAACAGCTTCCGAGCCGTCACGGGGTCCAGAAAGGAGGTGGGTTCATCCAGAATCATCACTTCGGGCTTCATGGCGAGGACGCTGGCTATGGCCACTCTCTGTTGTTGGCCTCCCGAGAGCTCAAAGGGAGCGGACTCCCTGAGGTTGCCAATGCCCATTAAATCCATGGCCCAGTCCACGTTTTTCCTCATCTCGTCACGTGGCATCCCTAGGTTCTCGAGGCCAAAGGCAACGTCTTTTTCAACAGAGAGGGCAAAGAGCTGGTTTTCGGGGTTTTGAAAGACAAAGCCTACATGTTGCGCCAGCTCACTTATTGCGTGTTCTTTGACTGGCAGGCTTGAAACGACGACCTCGCCGCTCACTTCTCCCCCGTAGAAGTGGGGGATCAGACCGACTAAACACCGGCAGAGGGTTGTTTTACCGCAGCCGCTGGGTCCTGTTAAAAGGACCAGGTCTCCCTTATCTATGGTGAGGTTTACTCCTTTCAAAAAGGGTTCAGTGAAGTTCGGATAGGTGTAGAATAGGTCTTTGACTTCGATGATCGGCATTGTCACCCCTCACCCCGGCTCATCAACTTGTACTTAGGAGTGTTCCATTTAAGTTTGACTGGACGGGTTTTTCATTAATCTCTCTCGAAATAATGTTATACACTTGTCTGAGACTACGCTGAACCCTCCTTCTCCACTGGCGCCAGCAGCGGTGCTGTGGCCTCCGCCCATACCTTTGATGTATTCTCCCAGCGGTTTGGCGATGTCTCTGCCGAGATGAATGCCTGTTTCCTCGTAAAACGTGCCTGAAGACCGCATACTAATATGGACCTCCCCGTCTTTCACCCCACAGACCACGGCCACATGAGCCCCTAAGCTGATGAGCGCTCTAGCAGCTGAGGATTGAAAGGAACTAACGTGGGAAACGGTAATCAGCCATGCTCCCATCCGTATCAGCCTCAGCCTTTTTGCAGCCTTTACCCGGGAAATTCTTTCCGAGGACTCCATAGAGGTCCTTAGAAGTTTGAGGGCCTCCTTCACGTCCACCCCATAATCAACTAGTTCCGCGATGGTTTTGAATGTGGTTGAATTGGCTATCAGAAAGTGTTTTGTGTCGAAGGCTATGCCCCAGAAAAGGGCCTGAGCGGTCTTCTTTGATGGTTGTATCTTCGCTTCTTTGTACATCTGGTACACTATCTCGCAGGTGGAAGCCGTCTCTTCATGGATTATCGTGAGTTGAGCTAGCTTTTCGGTTTCTGGATGTAGGGCGTGATGGTCGATGACAATGATCGGCTTCTCGGTCGCTTTTACTCGCGACTTCCATGGGCCCAATTGCTCTATAGTACTCGTGTCTAAGAGAAATATCACATCCGCATTCTCAAGTCTGGGGGAAGACGTTATTTCCATGTGGATGGCTTTGATGAGTTCCCTTGAGATTTTGCTCGCTCCTTGCGCGGGAGCGACTTCGACTTCCAGGTTGGATTGAACTGTGTTTAGGAGTTGGGAGAAGGCGTACGCAGAACCTAAGGCGTCGGGGTCTGCGTTGCGATGACATAACAGAACAACTCGTTTAGCCTTAGCTTTATCCAGCACAGCCCGTATTTCTTTAAAACTCAAAGTTTTACCTTCAATACTTCCCGTAGTATTCGATACACGGCATTCAAGCAGAAGATAACCGATGCCGTGGTTTTATGGAGTTCTGAGCCGCTGCTGAACTGTTTGCTGCAGTTCCTTTAACCGTTCCTCAGTTCTGCTCTGTTGCCTCGTCAAAACTTTTATTCTCATGTCCAGTAAATCCTTTCTCTCCGTAAGCTCCTCAATGAGTTTCCTTCTATTGGATTTAGCCAGAATGGCTCCGATGGATTTGTAAACGATGGCCTCATCACTCATTTTTTCGAGTTCGCTTAGGGCCTTATCCGTTTCTTGGCGCTCATGTTCCACTTGTTGTCTCTGGGACATGACCGCTTGATAGGTTTGTTGGAGTTGTTGAAGTTGGACTAGTTGTTCTTGGAGCTGAGGAGGTAAGGGCGTTTCACTCATTGGTTATTCCCCGATGATACGTAACTCGTATAGGCTCTTATAGAGGTAAACACGGATCTTTCCTACAGTGTCTACACTGTTTGGATATTCTCTTGGTTTTAGGGTGTTTTTTAAGCTTTCTATCTCAAACAGAGTTTTATGCGGATCGGGTCGCTGATGCATGGTTTATGTGAAAAGAGCTAGCTATATACTGCGACCCGGTTTTCTGTCATCTTTACCCCTTCTTTTGGAATCAGCTTAGGACCTCTATCTTCCTTTTTTCTCTGCGCGCGAAGTAAAGATATTATACTCGTATTTTCCTAGGAGATAGCTATGAGAATAACCGATCTGACTGTGACTCTGTTCAACTGGCCTATTACGCCTTGGAAGACGGGGCGAAGCTGTTTTGGCGGGGATATACAGCTTGGCCTCGTGACCCTCCATACCGACGACGACGTCGAAGGATACGCCTTTCTTGGGTCTCCAAGCCAGGGAGCAGATGTATTCGCCAGTCCCTTAATGAACGTGCTGAAGCCAAGGCTACTGGGCAGGAATCCCTTAGACATCGGTGCGATATGGCAGGAGATGTGGAACCTGCACCGCCTCGTCTCGGTACGAGCGATCGGTGCGGTGGACGTGGCCCTCTGGGATCTGGCTGGGAAAGCCGCTGGATTACCCATCCATCGTATGCTTGGAACCTGTAAGGAGAAAGTGCCCGCTTACGCAAGCTCAGCGTGGCTACCGAGTCCAGAAGCATACGCCGAAGAAGCCATACGTTTTCGATCGCTTGGCTGGACCGCGTACAAGACGCATCCTCATGGGATACCTAAAAAGGATGTAGAGATCTGCTCTGCGCTTCACGAAGCCGTAGGCGATGATATGATTCTGATGCTGGATGCCATGTGGGCTTATGGCTACGAAGAAGCCGTGCGCGTGGGTCGAGCAATTGAAAACCTAGGCTTCTTCTGGTATGAGGACCCTCTCGCTGAAGAAGATATATACAACTATGTAAAACTACGACAACAATTAGACATCCCGCTTATGTGTACCGAATACGCTCCCGGCGGCCTGTACGGGATGGCCCAATGGGTTCAACAGCGGGCGACCGATATCCTGAGAGGTGATGTGGCTGTTTGTGGGGGAATCACGCCTCTCGTACGGATTGCCCACTTGGCAGACGCGTTTCGAATGAAATGCGAGATCCACCACGGCGGAAACTCCTTGAACAATGTAGCCAACCTTCATGTCACCCTAGCCATCCCAAATTGTGACTACTACGAGGTGTTCCCAGCCAATGGCGCGAACAAATATGGCCTTGTGGAGGATATTGAAGTAGACGACAAGGGGCTGGTTCACGCTCCTGAAGGGCCTGGATTGGGGTACGCCATCGATTGGAACCTTGTGAAGCAGAACACAATACACGTGCTAAGATAAGCCGGTTAACACACCTTTTCCAAGGCTTCTGCGTATTCGACGACTTTGGCAGAAATCTTCTCCGCGCGCGCTTTCGCGTCCGATCCTGGCTTCGAGAGGGATAAGACGGGCTCGCGTTCAAGATATGTTTTACGTACCCTCTCGAACTGGACGCCCTTCTAGGCCTCGGCTGCCTCTTCTATAGATTGTCTAGCCCACAAATCCACAATCGTGTCGGGAACTCCACTATTAATCAGGATGTTGCTGAAGCTCTTCCGCAGGGGGTGGGGCCTCAAAGGCTGAAATAACGGATGAGTGAGAATAGGTTTAACGTACTACTGAGAACTCGTTCACTTGACTGCGGAAAGCGCCTCGTGAATCATCGTGATCCATCTTAGGTAGCTGTTAATCAGAGCCCTGATGGTTGCCGTGCTCTGGGCGTAGAAGCCCAAGCTCAGGAGATTGTCTTGGGTACGGATTTGAACGTTGGATCCAGAAGTTCGTGACACCGCTGTCTCGGGTTGAAGAGCCTTGGAAATGAGGGTCGCTACCTCTGCTGAGGGTATGTGCAATGTAATGGTTATTCTGCGAGCAGCCTTCTCCAACGTCTGTGTTCACCTACTCTTCTCCCACACCGTTCTTCTGATCATCAACCTAGGCCCCACTTCTTTCAACGTCGGCAGAGAAATGAACTGAATTCGTGTTTCTCCCTCATGGATGGTGCTGAGGCGGAGTACCGCTTTAAATTGGTCCCCTAGCGGCCTCTCCTTAGAGAAGGGGACTTTCAGGAAGGTAGACAGAAACTGTGCTAAAGCCGCGGTCTCTTTCGATGGATTATCCGTGACTGTCAAGACCAGGTTCTTGGACAGTCTTCTCCTCCTCCCAAAGTCGATTTGGGTTTTCACTCCTCCTAAGATAAGTAGAGGAAGGGGGGTTACGACTTCAGACGATGTCTGATAGAATCGTATCCGACCGGGTCCCCCCTTCCAACGTTCAACGATGATGATTCTCTCCGCATCCTTTTCTAAAGCCTTTTCGATGGTCTCAGATACGCTGAGTTTTCCCCTATTAATGTAAACGGTGTTTGGCAGCACTCTTTCCAGGTCGTGGCAGAGGCTTCGCATCCGTTGGGTCGGTTTTCGGGAGGTGGTAATTAATATCAATCAATCACATTGATCCCTTATGGCGTCAAGGTTTAATATCTTCAACGGTACAACGCTGTCTTAGACTGACTTTTCTATGAGTTGTTGGAGTCGGGATGAGTGATCCGTAGACTGATGCGGAGATTTTAGGTCCTCAGTCCTTGACAGTTGTTGGAATAGGTGTTCGCTCTATTCTCGCACGGAAGAAATTGCGGTAAATTCAATCCCATTCGTCGACGCGGAGGCTTGTGTACCTATTGTGCGATAGGGCACTTCCTCCATCCGTTCGTGACCGACTTATAGGCCGTGAGACGCGGTACTTCGTACTGATACGCGACGTAGTAGCCGAGTGCTACTCGATCTTTCAAAGCATCAGTAAGTTACTTTCGCCTTCACCATAGCGGGGTCTGAGTTTATAGGCTTGGTGGCATATACTCTTTATGAGTAAAGGTGTATCTGAATAAGCTCTATGAATTCGCCGTTGATGCTTTGTCTGACGTCGGTAGGGTCATCGTCGTGGGGGATATTCATGGCGACTATGAGAGTTTTCGAAAGGCCTGTAGTTTATTCGATGAGAAGAACGATTATCTGATCTTTCTCGGCGATTATGCAGATCGGGGTTCAATGGGCGTCGAGGTAATAGAGGGCGTACTCGCACTTGTTGAAAAGTATCCAAGCCGGGTCATTGCGTTGAAGGGGAATCACGAAGATTATACTGTTGATGGACAGCCGAAGTTCATGCCCTGTACTTTAATGCTTGAGGTGAATGAAAAAAGAGGCAGTTGGAGAACATATTTTCAAAGTGAACTCCAGTCCTTCTTGAGTAAGCTCTACTTAGCTGCTTTAGTGCCGAGTCAAGTGCTTTTTGTTCATGGGGGCGTCTCTAGAAACGTTCGGGGCATCACTGACTTGCGGTTCCCCTCCCAACACGTGGCATCTGACCTTCTTTGGAGTGATCCCTTCGAAGGGGTGGGGGAACATCTCAATCTTCGGGGGGCGGGGGTCGAGTTCGGAAAAGACGTAAGTAAAAAGGTATGCCGTCGATTGGGCGTGGAACGGATCGTGCGAAGTCATCAGCCTCGGAAGGCTAGAGACGGACCTTGCGTGGAACACGATGGGCGGGTAATAACCATCGGGTCAACACGGGTGTATGGGGGAAAACCGTTTGTTTTAACGCTTCCCGCAAGAGACTTGGAGGCAGCCTTCGCCACGATAAAAAAATATACGGTGTATTTGAGGTAAGGGCTGACGGGTGGTACGGCGATGGGGACACGGGGTATTATTCAGGCGGGCTGTGTTTCGCTTTCTCAATCATCTGCTTTGCCTTCACCAAAATTTTTTTATCATTATCATACGTCAGTTGGTTTAAGGCTCGGCTAAAGTCAAGCCATTTATATCCCTGATGCTCATAAGAGAGCCTTACCGTTCGTTCCTCTGTTTTCGCAAGGAAGTATAAGACCTCCTTGTGGACTTTTTCTCCTTTCTTCCGGTAGAAATACTCTATACTCTCCTCAAATTTTTCAATGAAGCGGTAACTGTTGAATCCTGTCTCTTCCTCCACCTCTCTGATCGCCGCTTCTTTCTCCGTCTCACCCACTTCAATGTGCCCTTTAGGAAACCCCCAATGGCCCCACCCATAATTGAGAAGAAGAAAAAGGACTGCTTCGCCCTCCCTTCGGAAAAGCACTAAGCCCGCAGATCGTTCTTGAGGCATACGGCAGCGCCTGTGTTCACTATCGTTAACAATAACCGTGGTTCTAACATAAATATGTGAACTTGAAATTAGGCTTTATTCTTCATGAATTTGCACTCCATAGTCAATCGAAAGAAAAAACTCGTCAACATATCGTTTCATTCATTGCTAAGCGTCTGTGTCGGAAACGATTCCAAAGATATTTACCGCTCCATGTCTTTCAATAGGAAACGTGGACTCGAACAATTCGTTTTAGGGGGCCTAGGCTTGAGCTACACGATGATTATAGCGGAGAAGTCGGCGTCAGCGGCGAAGATAGCCAAAGCATTGAATGATGCTGGGGAACCCAAACAGCTGAGAGAGCGCGGTGTCACCTATTTTACGGCACGGAGAGGGGAGGAGGAGATCTTTGTTGTACCTGCTGTCGGACACTTATACACTGTAACGTCTGAGCGGAAGGGCAGCTTTTACTATCCAGTCTTCAACGTGGTCTGGAAACCCGTTTTCGAAGTGAAGAGGAATACGAAACACTTAGCGAATTGGATAAAGGTGTTCACGAACCTTGCCGGTGATGCGTCGACACTCGTCTCCGGAACGGACTTCGATGTTGAAGGCGAGTTAATCGGATATACCCTTCTCAAGTACGCTTGTGGCGGCCGCGAAAGAGAAGCCAAGCGAATGGTTTTCTCAACCCTAACTGAGGCCGAGCTCAGAACCGCCTTCGACAACCTCGTACCCACAATCAACCTTACGTTGGCGGAGGCTGGGGAGACACGGCACATCGTGGACTTCCTTTGGGGCGTCAATCTCTCACGAGCCATTACTCTCGCAACTCGAAACCAGAGCGGGAGATATCGTGTGCTGAGCGCGGGCAGAGTCCAAGCCCCAACCTTAAAATTCGTCATAGACCGGGAGAAGGAGATTCACAGCTTCGTTCCTATGCCCTATTGGGAGATTGTCGCTGAGGTCGACGTGGGAGGTGTAGTCTATGACGCGAGGTATGAGCGACGTCGGCTGCATACTCGCCGTGAAGCAGAAGACGTGGTTAAGCGGTGCCGTGGCAAGCCGGGCCTCGTGGAAGCCGTGAAGGTCAGATCCTTCACGCAAAATCCACCCGCCCCCTTTAATTTGGGCGCTTTACAAGGCGAAGCCTACCGACTTTTCCGATATACCCCCAGTCGAACATTAAATATTGCTGAACGGCTTTACTTAGACGCATTAATTTCTTATCCACGAACTTCAAGCCAGCAACTTCCCCCAACCATCAATTATAAAGCCATCCTGCACTCCTTGAGCCGCGAAAAAACGTATAGACCCCTTGTAACGGACCTGCTTTCAAAGCCGAGACTCACGCCAACAGAGGGAGCGAGGCGTGATCCCGCCCACCCCGCAATCTATCCCACAGGGAACCTGCCCGGTCGGTCGTTGAGTCCTTCGCATCGAAGGCTTTTCGACTTAATCGTTCGACGGCTCTTCGCCGCTTTCAGTGATCCCGCCATAAAGCAGGGGATACGGATTGAGATTAATGTTCATGGTGCACTCTTCTATTTATCCGGTCGCCGGGTTCTGAATGAAGGCTGGCTCAAGTTCTATGAGCCCTACGTGAAGAGTGATGAATTGTTGTTACCGAAGATCGAAGAGGGGGAACGACTTGATTTGCGGGCAATCCGCCTTGAAGAGAAGTACACGCCTCCTCCACCAAGATACAATCCCAACAGCTTACTCACCACAATGGATAAACAAAACATAGGGACAAAGGCGACACGGGCCTCCATCATAGACACCTTGTATAAACGGGGCTATATTCGTGAAGAGCGTATAGAAGCTACGGAGCTCGGCTTCAGAGTGGTGGAAGCCCTTGAGGCACATTGCCCCCGGATCCTTTCCGTGGAGCTAACGAGGGCGTTGGAAGAAGAAATGGCTAGGATTGAGGCGGGAGACGTCGGTAAGGCGGAGGTGTTACTGGGCGCCGTCGACGTTTTGAAGGATGTTCTCTTGGACTTTAGGGAAAAAGAAGAGTTGATCGGGAGAGACCTGAGTGACGCTGTAAACGATGTTCGCAGAGAGGCGTTGATCATTGGGCCGTGTCCTGTATGTGGAAGTGGCCAGCTCATCATTGTGCGTTCCAGAAAGACTGGAAAACAATTTGTCGGATGCAGCAACTTCAGAAAAAACTTGTGTCACGCCTCCTTTCCCCTGCCCCAGCCCCCGTACCACGTCAAACCGGTGAAGCCATCGTGTATCCGGTGTGGTTGGCCACAGGTTCTGGTTACGTCGAGGGGAAAGCGGCCTTGGTACCTCTGTTTAAATCCGGCCTGTCCAACCAAATCAAGGAAGGCAGGGGGAGACCCATGACGTGTGTTATTTGCGGACGCAAGACAGATGATCAATACTGTCAGCTCCACCATAGCGCATACATGAACCTGGTCAAGGGCTTCGAGGTGTGGAAACACGCGCTCGGCATTAACTGGCGTGACTACCTGAAAACGATTGCCGTGAATCCGTACACCGGGAAGTGGGCTGTGGAGGTCTGTAAGGATTTACTGGCTCGAGAGGAGCGGCTTTGAGGACGGCGTTCGAAAAAGATTAAAATTTAGGTTCAACGTAATATGGCGTGAGGATGATTCTTGTCCAAGATAAAGAAGCGAATTCAAGAACTACGCCTCCCCCGCGTTTCCCAGTACAAGCCTTCAACCGTGGCCATAATGTTGCTCTTGATCGGGTTGTCAATATTCATTCTTGGCGGGGGGATATACGATATTATGGAACGGCCTTTGACGGTCTTACCCACTTCGAGTAATCCCATTGTTTTTTATCCGGGAATGAGTGACCAGTTCCTCAACGAGAGCCTCATTTCCATGTTATTTATCCTCATGGGTATTAGTGGCGGAGTCTTAGCGTTCCGCAGCACGCGTTACGCCTACCGACCCAGGGAATCCCAGATGTTCCTTCTCATAGGACTTGCCTTATTGATTGTAGCCTTTGTAGGCACGGAGATTGTTTTGAATCTCAAAGGTCTTTAGGGAAGATAGGGCGCGAAAAGCTAACGATTCCCGTCCGGCTGAGGCGAATGGTACAGTACGCACCCATTCGCGCAGAATTCGGGTGTTTTTCCAATAGGATCCTCCTAACGGAGGGCTTTGGATCCGTCTGCATCTTCATGATGCTTTGAGACCAGAACTTTAAGACTCTGGTCGCCACTGGCTCAATCAGCATATCCTGGTTTCCCTGGATTATGTTATGGACTTGGCTTATGATGAGGACAGCGACATCATGCGTTTTAACCGTTTGCGTAAGATAGGCGATTTGTCGGTTGAGACTTCGGTTTAGGGAGAAGACCCGCCGTGGATTTTTTAACTCGAGGCGGTAGAGAGACGTGATGGGGTCTATCACGATAAGGGCTACGCCCTTTGAGACATACCTGTCCATGTCTTCAAGGAGGCGGACTTGATCGTGGAAGCGCTGAAGTTTGAATACAAAGATGCGGGACGAAATAGTCGGTAAGTCTTTGGACGCGATTTGTGCGAGGCGTTCCAGGGAGAAGCTGTTTTCGCAGTCGACGTAGAGGGTTTTTAGGTTTTCTCGGCTGAGGGCAGCAGCGCATTGAAGCGCGAGGGTCGTCTTTCCCGTGTTGGCCTCGCCATAGATGAGGGTGACCTGCCTCTTGGGTATTCCCCCACCCAACATGCTGTTCAGGCACGTGCAGTTCGTGGATACGAATTCTGATGATTTGTGAGTCAAAATGTGACTCCAATCCTTTACCCTTGTAAGTCATCTATTTTATTTACTTGGTTTAATATGTTTTCAGGTTTATTCCTTCTGCTTAGGCGATGGTTATGAATGAACTTAACCCAGCGCGCAAGAAGCGTTATCGTCTTCACTGGTTTTATGGGCACTCTCTCCGCTGCTTTTTCTGATGCCATCTTCGTTGAGGCAGTTACGTAGACCCTTAGCGCAACGAGTTTAGCCAGCTCATAACGGGTCTTTTTACCTTTTTTGTGTCAAAGGAAGGGCGATTCATCTTCTTGTATACATGTGTTGCGTAAGTGGTAACTAAGTTACTCGGAAGAGTTTTGTGAATCTGCTTTAGAAGACCCCCCTGCTATACTATTACGAGAAGACCAGATATGTGACAGTCGCCTCATAAAGCATAACAGGTACTTAGATGCCTCCTTAAAAAACGTAACAGATGGTCAACAAGCATGACGGGGCGCGATGAATCTTGAAGAGAAGAAAAACCTCATCCACCAATCCTCCTGTAAAACGTCCACATGGACGATACTGTAGAAATCCTTGGAATAGCTATTGCGAAAATGTCGACATCGCCCTCTATATTCGCTATCACGATGAGAAGCGGCCAATTTGCAGGTCTTGTTGGAAAGAACTAGCCTCAAACGGATACGAATGGTAAGGATTTCTACTCTCGTACTGCAACGAAGAGTGTGCTTCCGGAACATCCTGCTAAGGTGTTGGCGTCTCCGATAAGACGAAAACGGGTGTGGTCATGGCCAGTGCATAAATTACGCGTCCTTTAGCGTAAAGAGACTCTATGAACAAGCGAGGATATCCGTCTTGTCATGATCTTATGCTGTCTTTCATACTGACTTTTTCATAGAATGCCCAGCAGTTTACGTGGACGAGCCTAGCTGACGGAACGATAATTTGGGCAGAGCCGCTCTCCTAGTACACAGTGAGCGCATAAGGGCCTCCTAGCCGTACAAATCTTCCGACCATGCTCAATCAGTAGATACGAAATGGCAGACCAATCTTCCTTTGGAACCATTCGCATCAGATCCTTTTCAATTTTCACGGGGTCCTTATTCTCAGTAATACCAAGTCGCTGAGATAACCGTCGAACATGCGTGTCCACAGCGATACCAGCAACCACGCCAAAGCCATTAGACAGGACGATATTTGCTGTCTTTCTCGCCACTCCCGGAAGCTTCAATAGATCACTCATCGTATCAGGAACTTGCGAGTCGAACGTTTCCACGATCATCTTACAGCTCTTCTTAATATTCTTCGCCTTGTTCCTGTAAAATCCCGTTGACCTAATGGCCTCCTCCAGCTCTGATAAATCAGCTTCCGCATAGTCCTCCGCTTTCCTATACTTCGTAAAGAGGGTTTCCGTAACAACGTTAACCCGAGTATCCGTGCATTGCGCCGAGAGGATGGTGGCAATGAGAAGGTCCAATGGATTTTCATAGTTTAACGCGATCTTCGCCTCAGGGTACTCCCGCTTCAACAACCGAATTATCTCCAGCACTCTCGATTTTTCTACCATAGCCTTTCACAAGCCTAACCAATAACTGCCCCTTGATTCAGACTTCAGACAGCATTTGATATGTAACTAGAAAGTAAAACTATTTAATATCTTTCAAAGAGCATAATACGTGTGAGTACTATGAAGGTTCTTATCACTCTCCCACGCGACGCGATTCGCGTCGACCTCGCGGACCTGGAACGGTTGGCAACGGTTGAGTTCCTCGAGGCGGCGGACGAAGCCGCATTACTGACAGCCATCGGCGACGCGGACGTGTTGATCCCCGGGTGGACGGTGCCCATCACCGCCCGGGTCATCGCCGCCGCGTCGCGACTGAAGCTGATCCAGACCTTTTCCGTCGGCTACGACAACATCGACGCCACGGCCGCCACCAACCGGGGGATCATGGTCTGCAACACCGGCGGATCCAACGCCGAGTCGGTGGCGGAGCTGGCGTGGGGCCTCATCCTGGGGCTGGCGCGGCGCATCCCCGGCGGGGACCGGCTGATGCGGGCGGGGCAGTGGGGGCGCTTCATGGCGGAGCGCCATACGCTTTTATGGGGGAAGACCCTCGGCGTCATCGGCTTCGGCGCCATCGGCCGCCGCGTCGGCCAGATCGGGCGCCTCGCCTTCCACATGCCTCTCCTCGTGCACGACCCCTTCATCATCCCCGAGGCCGCCGAGCTCTTCGGTGGACGCCTCGTCTCCCTGGACGCGGTGCTGAGCGGGTCCGACGTGGTCTCGGTCCACGTCCCCCTCTCCGACGCGACGCGGCACCTCCTGGGCGAGGCGGCGCTGCGGCGGATGAAGCCCACGGCCCTCCTCGTCAACACGGCGCGCGGCGCGGTCATCGACGAGGCCGCGTTGATCCGCTGTCTGCAGGACGGGGTGATCGCGGGCGCCGGCCTCGACGTCTTCGAGGAGGAGCCCCTCCCCGCGGCGAGCCCGCTGCGACGCTTGGAGAACGTGATCTTGGTCTCCCACATCGGGACGTGCCCGGAAGCCGGCGTCCGGATGCACGCGGTGGGCGTCGACAACGTGGCGCGGTTCCTCCACGGGCAGCGCCCGATGCGGATCGTGAACCCCACCTACCTCCTCGCCCGTACCTCCGACGCGGGATGACCCAAGTATTGATGTACTGGAGCGTATCTCCTTGTCCATAATAACGAATTTTCGGGAACTTGTCAACAATTCACGTAATGAACTAACTCGTGAAGCGAGGAGAATTGCCTTAATCCTGTTAGAGACTGCCATCTCTGCTGTCAACCCCCAGAAACTGCTGAGAAATCGGGTTCAACTCCAGGAGAACATGTTGAAAATCGACGATCTCCAACTTGATCTCGATCGATATAACCGAATCCTTGTCATCGGAGGCGGAAAGGCGAGCGGCGCGATGGCTGAATCCCTTGAGGGACTGCTGGCGGATCGAATAGATAAAGGCTTCATTAACGTTCCCGAAGGCTCTTCCCACAAATTTAAAGTGAAGGCTATCCAATTAAATGAGGCCGGTCATCCCATCCCCAGTGAACAGGGGCAACGAGGAGCCAATAAAATACTTGAGTTCATGAATGACGTTGATGAACACACCCTCGTCATCTTCCTTCTCTCTGGAGGGGGATCCGCTCTCCTCCCTTTGCCCCAGAACGACATCACACTCGACGAGATGAAAGTTGTCACCACCCTCTTACTCAAGTGCGGAGCGACCATCAACGAAATAAATGTTGTGAGAAAACACTTTTCACGGATCAAAGGCGGCCGCTTAGCCGTGGCTTCCCACCCCGCCACCATGTTATGCCTCATCTTATCCGATGTTATCGGGGATCCCTTGTCATCAATTGCTTCAGGACCCACCGTCCCCGACCCCAGTACCTACTCCGACGCCATCCATATCTTGAAGCGGTATGGCATCTGGGAGGCGACCCCCCTCTCCATCAGACGGTTTATGGAAGACGGCTTGAACGGACGGAACGAGGAATCACCTAAACCAGGCGATCCCCGGTTCGCTAAGGTACATAACATTGTATTAGGGAACAATGGGCTTGCGTTGGCAGCTGCTGAGGCGCAGGCGAAGAAAATGGGCTTCAATTCTTTGATTCTTTCGTCCTATGTGAGTGGGGAGGCCAAGCACGTGGGAACCGTTTTAGCGTCGATTGGACGTGAACTGATGGTTCGTGACCAGCCCGCGTCAAAGCCCTGTGTCATCTTGGCTGGGGGTGAGACGACGGTGACGGTGACGGGAGAGGGCCGGGGAGGACGAAATGGAGAGCTGGCTCTAAATGCGGCCTTTGGCCTCGAGGGCTTGGAGGGTGTGGCGCTATCTTCGGTTGGGACGGACGGTATCGATGGGATGAGTGATTCGGCGGGGGCCATTATCGATGGGTCGACGCTTGAACGGGCCAAAGCAAAGGGACTGAATCCCCTCGATTTTTTACGGAATAACGATTCCCACACCTTCTTCAAAGAGCTGGGGGACTTAATTTATACCGGTCCAACTGGAACCAATGTAAACGACGTAATGCTCGTGGTTGGTCTGCCTCGTAAAACGGTTAGATAACGAAGAGTACTCTAGTCGTGAGTGGAAGGTAATGAAGAAAACGCTCCAAGTCGCCGAGCTCGATTTTGAAAGAACTGTTAACGAAGGATGTAGTTTTATCAGGGGAATCGTGGATCAATCGGGCGCTAAAGGAGTTGTTATCGGGCTGAGTGGCGGCGTAGACAGCAGCGTAACAGCTGCTCTCTGTGTTCAAGCCTTGAGTACGGAACGGGTTCTCGGCGTTTTTCTGCCCACTTCTTTTACGCCGCAACAGGATCAAGATGATGCCCACGAGCTGGCGGAGCAGCTTGGCATACGGACAGAAGATCGATGTATCCACACGATTAGTGAAGCTTTCTTAGCAACGCTGGGTGTGGATCAAAGGGATCTAGGGAACCGGATGGCGATAGCTAACCTTAGAGCCAGAATTCGCATGGTCATCTTGTATTATTATGCCAATGCCCACAATTACCTTGTCGTTGGACCTAGCGACCGCAGCGAGTTGTTAATCGGGTTCTTCACGAAATACGGAGATGGCGGCGCTGACTTCCTCCCCATCAGCCATCTTTATAAAACACAGGTCCGAGCGCTGGCTACCTTCCTGGGCATTCCCGAAAGGGTAGCCTACAAACCCAGCAGTCCACAGCTGTACCCGGGCCATAAACTATCCGACGAAATCCCCCTTGACTACAAAGACTTGGATCCTGTACTTGTGGGATTGTTTGATAAGCAGCTCACGCCCGAGGCTGTCAGTCGTTTAACAAATGTTCCGCTAACGATTGTGGAAGACATGTTATACCGTTTTAAAGCGTCAGAGCATAAACGGTCTCTACCTCCCAGGATTTCCAATACCCGCAGAAAAAATATCTCCTAACTACCAACTATTCTGGACAATAACGAACCTATGGAACGTAGATACCGACCGCAGTCTTGAACCTTTGTCTTTCATGGCCTCAGAAACTTAAACGAAGAGAGGTAGGAATCCTTTTTCTTCTCGAATACGAATTCACCGCAGGCCCCCTCATATACAATAGTATTTTCCCCTGAGTTCCCACGGTGAAGTTCTAAGTTAGGAAAAGCCTTTGGGAAGAATTCTCTATCCGCATCACAAAATAGCTTGGTTAATTAGCTAGCCAGATCCTTAAGAATTTTTAACTCTCGTCACTCCATCGATCATGCTTCTAGACTCCAGCTCATTTCACTAATTAAAGTGATGTCGCCTGCCTTACTTTATACAGGATTATAGTATGCCCTCGAGCGTCTATTAGTTCGGACTCAGTGTGATCGAGTAACTTGTTTGTTACTTCTTTCATGGATTGTTGCGTGAAGGCCTTCTTCAAGATTCGGATCTTAACAACCTCGTTGCTTTTCAGCTGCTTTTTTACTTCGTCAACTACTTCTTCGGTAACCCCGTTCTTGCCTATCCATAACGTAGGCTTTTCCTCGGTCATCCTTTGCTTAATTCTTAACCGCTGTTTTTTCGTAATCATTTTTCGAGGGTCCTCGTTAGAGGTATTCGATTATATCCTCCGCAATTAAGACAGGTAATCACAATATGGGGCTCACGTCGCTGCTGGATTCGTGTTCGACTGGTTTTCCCTGGAAGGAGAAAGCCTTTACAATGTTTACAGACCATCCAACGGTACTCTGGCGGAAGCCTAACCTTGGCGCGCATCCCGATCTTCCTCGCCAATTCCACGTATCGTTGGGCGAGGGGAGGCTCCGCTTCATGGATATCTATGGCTTGCTTGAAGAGGATGTTGATGCGCTCGCGGGCGATCTTCCTGACTTCTCGCCGGCTCTGCCTTCTCGTCACCTTGATGAGCCTCTTGTCTGTGCTAAAGCCCTTCATTCAATGATAAAGTTTTTCCCAGTTCACTGCTACGTATTTGCTATGCTTCATCTAGCCTTTGCGGAGGCGGCCTTAGAGCGGACGCCTCGGGTTCTCTGGGGTCATCCAAGCGTCGTCAACCGGGCGCGAAAAGCTGGGAAACACCCAGGCCAAACCCTTCTGGACCGAACGTATCACCATCGGGCTATGTTGAAGCTCGAGAATGATACGCGGCGGGGGCGGCCCGACATCCTCCACGTCTCCCTCCTCGAAGCCCTTGGAACCCCCCTAAACAAGGAGGCCTGTTTGAAAACGTACGTTCACACGAGAGACGACTACCTCATCCATCTCAATCCCGAGATTCGTTTGCCTAAGAATTACGACCGGTTTATCGGCTTAATGGAACAACTCTACGAAGTTGGCGCGATTCCGCAGCACGGCGTCCCTCTGCTCACGTTGACGCGGGGGCTTTTTCGAGATCTTGTTGGCGATGTCAAGCCGTCCTACGTCCTTGCGTTTTCGAGAATGGGACGGCCTCAGTCTCTTCAAACCGTTGTTGAAGCTCGTAAGGCGGAGGAGGATTTGATGGTTGTGGTGGGCGCTTTTCCCCGTGGCCACTTCTCGAAGGCGATTGTAGACGCCGCTGATGAAGTGGTTTCCATTGACTTTGAACCTCTAGAGGCGTGGGTCGTGGCATCGAGGATAATATACGAGTACGAAAAAGCCCTAGGCCTTCCTGCTAAACGCCTGAGAAAACGTTGACTTAAAATAATGAGCTCAAACATGTGATCGCTGTGATGGTTAGCGGAGGCTTTCGGAATGGGTGCGGGTGACTGTCCCTCGCAGATTAGAGTTTCTATTGGGTCCGCGATACTGCTGGGGTTAGCCAAGGGAAAAATGGATGCTCAACCCACAACCCTCTACCTCCTCACTTATCATAAGGGCAAGTGTGTCGCTAACTGTGGGTTCTGCTCTCAAGCACGAACCAGCACGAGTAGGGCTGATATGCTCTCACGGGTTACGTGGCCACCCTTTTCAACGAAGCACGTCATCGAGGAACTCAAGGCGGCGGTGGAACGGCGTTTGATTGCGCGGGTCTGCGTCCAAGCGATGAATTATCGCGGCGTTTTTACGGATCTTGTGGGCTTGGTGAAGGAAGTTCGCAGAGCAAACATTCCCATCTCGGTGTCGTGTCAGCCGCTGACTGGGCCGCAAATTAAACGGTTCTCAACGATTGGCGTCGATCGAATCTGCATTCCCTTAGATTTACCGACAAAGGGGTTGTTTGAGCAGGTTAAAGGCACCTTGGTGGGGGCGCCCTATCTCTGGGAGAGACATCTTGTGGCCTTGGAGCAAGCTCTTCATGTCTTTGGACGAGGGCGGGTGAGTACCCACCTCATTGTGGGGCTTGGCGAATCTGATAAAGAGCTGATAGAGATCTTTCAGGTATTGGTGGATATGGGCGTCTATCCCAGCCTCTTTGCTTTCACCCCCATACCTGGAACTCGAATGGCCGAGCGAAGCCAACCCCCCATCCAACGATACAGGAAGATGCAGCTCGCCCACCATTTGATGACCACGGGCCTGGCGCGAATCGAACAAATGGAATTTGATGGCGAGAGCAATCTGATTGGGTTGGGGGTACCTGAAGACGCTTTGATGGAGGTCGTTAGGAGCGGGCGTCCCTTTATGACTTCGGGCTGTCCGGGGTGTAATCGGCCCTATTTTAATGAGCGGCCGGGGGGGCTTATATATAATTTCCCTCGAAAACCAAATATGGGTGAAATCACTAGAATAGAGAGACAGATTAAGGGTGTTTGACTTTGGGTGAAGAATGGCGGATCATGGGTTTAGACGTGTACGATGCCCACATGAACATGGCTATCGACGAGGCTTTATGTACTCTTCGTTCAGAGGCGAAGTCTCCCACGACCCTCCGGCTTTATCGATGGAAGCCTTCCGCGGTCTCCATAGGCTACTTCCAAGTCGTCAATGAGGAAGTGAGCTTACCCGTGTGTGAGGATCTAGGGATTGACGTCATTCGCAGGATGACGGGGGGCGGAGCCGTCTATCACAGTTATGAGGGAGAGATCACCTACAGCCTCATTGCGAATCAAAGTCATCCCAAGATTCCAGCTGACATCCTTGAGTCCTATAAAATCATTTGTAATGGGCTGATTCTCGCCCTGAAGGCGTTGGGGCTGCCCGCCACGTTCAAGCCCATCAATGATATCGAAGTGAATGGAAAGAAGATTTCAGGCAACGCCCAGACGCGGAGGCGCGGCGTCGTCGTCCAACATGGCACCCTCCTCCTGGACACCGACATCCGAACCATGTTCCGGGTCCTGAAAGTCCCGAAAGATAAGATCAGCGACAAGATGATCAAATCCGTAGAAGATCGTGTGACAACCATAAAAAACGAATTGGGCCACATCGACTTCACAAACGTCACGGAAGCGCTTCAAAAGGGCTTCGAGCAAGTCTTTGACGTGAAGCTCGTGAAGGGGACGCTCAGCCACGAGGAGCGCCTGTTAGCCCTGAAGCTGAAACAGGAGAAGTATGGTACCGTGGACTGGACGTTTACGCGGCCCACCCGCACATAAGCTGTGTTGGCTGCGAGATTGTCCACATTCCTCGCTCAAAGGACGACGCGCTTGGTAGCCTCAGCCATATTCATGGCTTCCCGCTCGTTTGACGGTGCCGCTAGCTACCTGAGGCTATCGATATTCGTCCAGCATCGTCAGCATTTCTTCCAACTGGGAGGTTAAGATGATTCTCTTCCTACCCGTTGAGAAGAAGGCCCGCAGCTCTTGGATACTCTTGGGCATACAATTAGCGACCTGAACCGCGTCTTTTCGCTCAATCATAAACCGATCCACTAACTGGTCTACAAGTTTCTCCGCCTGAACCGCGTCAATCTTCGAAAAATGTCTTGTGTACTCAAGGGTTCGGATCTGAAACAGGTTGGGCTCATCGATTTCTTCAAGGAGCTTCTTGGCCTCAGAGATCGTAATCTCCTTTTTCGCCCGAATTTTTCTAGGCATAGTCCCCTAACGCTCCTCTTGGCCTACGTAGCATGAGGCTTGATGTGTTCCGGTCGGGTAATAATTGTTCTGATCTTTCCCCCCTCCGCCATTTTAATCACGTATGCCCGCCCCCGCTTCTCCTCAATCACCCCAATCTTCCCATGATACCTTGGATGAGGCATTCCCTTGTGTATACTCGAATCAATCTTGATAACGACCTTGTCTCCCATCTCATAGTCGTGAAGGACTCTTCCTATGGGTTGCAGACCTCTTTCCCGAGGCTTCTTACGCAGAATCGATCTGGATCCTCTGCGAAGCCCCTTTGACCTTGGCATCAGATAAACCCCTTCACACAGACCTTCATTACATCCAGTTCAACGCATGTAGCCTGAATTTGAGTGAACTCAGTAACACTTGGAGTTGTTCTTCCTCCATCTCCACTAATAAACTCTTTGATATAAAGGCCTCCCTCGCAGCGTAATGTCATCTCAGCCCGATTAGGCGTTACCCTCTTCGCCTGCAGCCTAAACAATCGTCTTCTCCGCGTCTTCATAGCCCGCCGATGCATCACGCGGGTGGGCGTCTGCTGCATGATCAGCGTATTCTCCATCATCTCCTCGAGCCCTGATAAGAGTTCGTCAGAAATCTTTTCCGCAAACTCGACTATGACGCGGTAAACCTTTTCTGCGCCTTCGACGGCTTTAAGCTTTCTCACCGTGACCTTAGATGTAAACTTCAAGTGCTCCACCTCGACCTTGCCTTGAGACGCACGGTTAATTTCCTCCCCCAAACGCTCCAAGTCAATCCTTCTCTTCACCGGATGTAGCACCTCGATAATGAAGGGGCGGCCTGAACCTAGCACCCGGGCATCAATGTCCTCTCTCCCCGCTGCATGAATCTTGACATCGGACCCGCCGGTGGCTTGAAGTAGCGGTTGGGCAATCAGTTCTTCAACGGACTCGGGATACAGTTTACCCGTTCCTTTGCAGGTTTCGCATCCGTGACCGCCGCATCGGCTGCAGACCCACTTTGCTTGAGGAATCCCCCGGACTAGCTTTCGGTAATGCCCAAACACGTGAAGGGAGTTCGCTCGAAGGGCGATTTTTCCCGTGAAAGGATTAATCGTGACCAGAATGTCTGGTCGCTTGAAGGCCACATCCTTCCCCGTGCTCTTCATGACTCTTTTCCCAATTTCCCTGCTGAAGTCGCTTCGAATGCTTTCCCCCCATTTTATCTTAACTTTGGCCCTCAACTCGTCTTCCCGGTCCTCAACGCCGGCGCCCACTCTCACTCCCACGAGGAGCGTGTCGAATTCATGATCTGAAAGCATCTTCACGACGCGCTCGGCCAACGCGTCCAGTCCTTTGAACGTGTCGTCACACAGATAGCACTCCTTCGCCCCGTTTTCAACCACGACTCCCTGGTTATTCAGCGTCGCGGAAGCCACTTCAGAGAACCCATTGATGGCAACGGTCTTCAGGAGATCTCGGCCTCTTTCCTCCTGTCCTAATAGCAATCGACTTCCTTCAAGGACGAGCAGCAGCTTGATTGCCTTTCCCCTTTCGCCGTTTGTGAGGCCGTGGCCAAGCATCGAAAACTGTCTTCCAAGACAATGATCGCATAACGGGTGCTTCTCTAACAGTGCTTGAGCTTTTTCAAGAACCTCCAAAACGCCCTGTCCTCCTAAAGTAAGGCTCAATCGGGTGAAATCCCGTTACTACTTCATTTGCCCCAGCATCTTCCTCAGAAACGGGGGCATCTTCCGCTTCCCCATGGACTTCATGAGCTTCCTCATCGTCGAATATTGTTTGAGTAGTTCTTTTACTTCTCGCTCACTTGTTCCCGAGCCCTTGGCCACACGCCGGATTCTCGACGCATTAAGAACCTTAGGATTATCCCTCTCCTCCTTGGTCATGGACTGAAGAATGTACTTCCACCTCTTTATCTTGTCTTCCGCGACCTCCACGGCCTCATCGGGGACATTGTAGCCCAGGCCTGGAATCATCTTAAACACGCGCTTCAGGGGACCCATACCGCTCATGGCCTCTATCTGCTCGTACATGTCCATCAGCGTGAATTTTCCCCTTAGAATCGCCTTTGCCCTCTTTTCAGGCAGTGCTACCTCCGTCTCTCGGACTTTCTGAACCAGCCCCTCGATGTCGCCCATCCCGAGCAGTCTTCCCACGAATCTGGACGGGATAAAGGCTTCGATGTCCTCCACCCTCTCTCCAACGCCAATGAACTTGATGGGCACGCCCGTTGCGGCAACGGCGGATAAGGCACCACCCCCTCGCGCTGAGCCATCCAGCTTCGCGAGGAGAATCGAGCCGATGTTCGATGCTTCATGGAACGCTTTGGCTTGGACCGAGGCTTGCTGCCCGATTGTTGCGTCAATAACCAGAATCACTTCATTGGGCTTCACTGCTTCGGCGATTTCCTGCATTTCCTTGATCAAGCTCGTTTCGTCTTTATGTCTCCCTGCCGTGTCCAGAAGAATCACCTCCACCCCGTCTTTCTTAAAGCCTTCAACGCCGTCTACAGCGATCTTCAGGGCGTCCTTTTCACCCGGTCTCCCGTAGAGGGGGGCTTTCATCTTGTCTGCAAGCTGCTTCAATTGGTCGAAGGCGCCGAGTCGGAAGGTGTCGGCACAGACCAGGGCGATCTTAAACCCTCGCTTCTGGAAGTATCTCGCTAGTTTGGCGGTGGAGGTCGTGTTGTTGACGATGATGTGGTTCGCGACAAAATTATGGTGATCCTGAACCGTGAGGTCATAAACATGTTTTACGGACTGATTTTGAATCTTTCTCGCACTTCTCACCTTAACCCAGCGAACATCCACCTGGGACGGGGTTGTTCCCGTCTCCCGACGCTCCCCTTTCTCCCCAAGAGTTTGCTTCTCTCCCTCCTCCTCGAGAAGGAGTACGCTGGCGCCACATACACTCTGCAGTGTGGCGTCGACTTGCCAACTCGGTGGCACTGCCTGAAGCTTGTGAATATACTGTGGACGGCTTACAGGCGTCATCACGTAGTGCGTCTTCTTCAGGTGATCCGCTCTTACACGTTTTATCTCACCCCCTTCGATCACGAAAAAGGGGTGTTCGGGAGTGGTTGTGATCCCGACCTCCCCGTCACAGTCTAATTGTATGTCATACAGATCCTCAGAAGCTTTCAGCTTCCAAACCCATTCTGCTGGCTTTTCCTCTATCTTCAACGTTTCGAGATTGACAGAACGTACTGCAACGTCCCTTACCCGTATAGCCATGCCGTCTCTAAAAACGATGGCAGTGTTACCGTGACCGACGTGTTCCTCAAAGATCTCAGCGATCGTCTTCCTCTTTTCTTCTGTCAGTGATATCACTGCATTTCCTTCGACACATTTCCCGCTTCCCTGTATTCCAACCAGCATGAAGACGTTCGGCTTTCCTGCGTCAACGCTGATTTTGGCAGGCGTCTCTCCCAGAAACCTGGTAAGCGCTTCATAAATCACCTTGATCACGTGTTCCCTCCGGCTTATACCCGGCGGAAGCTTCTCTTCAAGCGTCGTCTTCTCTATTTCTTTGGAGAGATCTAAAACTAATTGCACGTTCACGTCTGCTTGTAGGAGGGCTCGCTGAAAATCCTTTATCAGTTCCTTGACGACAGCCTCATCGACCACTGGCGACTTGAGGAGTTTCCGTATAGCGGTCGTCAGAGAGGATCCCAATTTTCCCAAGGCAGACATGGATTCACCGTATACCTCTGATAATAAGGCAAATTCAAATAAACCTTTTTGACTCCCGGCTTTACCTTCAGGCTAGCTAGCTTGCTCGGACTCTTCTCGCAACCCTTTGATTTGTAATCCCCTCGTTTTCAGCTTCCGGGTTCTAACCTTCATAGCTTCGCGTAATTGACGGCTGCCTAGACTGGCACACTTTTTACCCGGCTTTCAAAGCTTTCGCTCGCTGGCCGAGGGCTGTTCCTTCCTTGGGAAATCCTAACCACCTCTACCTTACGGGTCTGCAAATCAAGGATGGCCATGGTTGATTTCCCCGTTAAATACCCGCAGACTTCGCCTGGATTGATCACCAAAGTGTTGCCCACCTGCTGAGTCTTGGCTTGGTGGGTGTGGCCATGAACCACGACATCGTATGAACATGAATTGATACTGGCGTTGAGTAATTCTTCGTCGTGGCCGTGGAGGAGGGCGATCTTTACCCCATCCAGGGAAACCGCCGCGAAGAAGCCTCGCAGATCTCCGTCTATATCTTTAAACAGCTTCTTCAGCAACCCCCTCTCAGCACAGTTATTACCATAAACACCTATCATTTTCGCTTTTATGGGTTTGAAATGCGCAACTGTAAAGGGGCTGATGTAGTCTCCCGCGTGGAGAACTGTTCCCACACCATATTGATTAAGCTGTTTGACAGCTTCGTCGATTAGAGGAAGATTATCGTGGGTGTCCGAAAGAATACCGACGAGTTTATCCCCCGACTTTCTCTTCACCATGCAAGATCAAGCTCCAAACTCGATTGAGGCAATTCCCGTCATCCTATGAATTCTAACCAATTTAATTCTTCCCTTCCATCCATTTTACGGTAAACCTCATTCATACGTAGCGTCCTTTAGTCATTGCCATTTTAGACGAAGTCATTGCCAAACCGGGAAGACATACTCTCTCAGCAGCCGCCTGATGAACCAAACAGGTATACCCCTGGGGACGGCGACGCCTCATCCCTGATGGGCTGCGAGGCATATGATTAGCAAGAGTTCGCGCAGGGGGAACTCCCCTTCACTCGTTCTGAGCTAGGTCCTGGCAGCACCCTATTTATCCCCTTGAGAAACAGCTCCCTCTTTGACTTCAACTCAGACGCCTCGTCCTTTAGCTAGCATATCTGTCCTATCCAATATCTGCCTCGCCGCTCATTATCTTCTGTAATAGTGAATTCTAAGGATGGTACGTTATGTGTACCTAGATGACGTTGTCATTATGGGCTAGTAACAGGGGCGAGCTCGATTTTGCTTCCGACATCAGCTTGAAAAAGGTTGCTACTGCTACCTTGATTTATAGACACTTCCAAGAAATTACTGCTGCCAACCACTAGAACCGACGTTCCAATGGGCACATTTCCGTAGGTTCTTGAAAGCTTCATAGTTTCTGAGGTCGCGTTAACCGTCACTCTGAAGAGGGCTCCTTCATCTGCCTTGAACGCATGTAGGAGACGGTATGGAATGTTTGTTATGATGTTTCCAAAGTCGTCTATAGCGAGGACTTCGCCAACAATTTTGTCCTTTTGAATAGTCGGCCTCGAATACGGTGGTGTAGCTAGACGGAATATGATGGGCCCAAACTCCTCAACCTTCACTCCACAGGCAAGATGGGCAGAAACGGGAGCAAAAATGTCTCTGCCATCAAAGGTAGGGGAGGGATTCGGCAGCATGAATTTCTTCTCCGTAATTTCCACAGCCTTCACAAAGCCTTCCCTTTGGATGGCGAGGGCGAACACTCCGTTGTCTGGTCCCACAAATAGAGAGTGGGGGCCCTCCACAATTATTCTACGCCGCTCTGTACCTACGCCAGGGTCTACCACAACGGTATGAATGGTACCCTTGGGGAAGTAGGGGACTGCTTGGTGAAGGAGGAAGGCGCCATGTCTCACATCGAATTTATGGACTTCGTGAGAGATGTCGACGATGACAGCTGTAGGGCAGAGTCCCAGAATGACGCCCTTCATGGAGCTGACGTAGGCGTCGTGGGCGCCGAAGTCTGTGAGAAGAGTTATTATAGGCCTATGTTCCAACCGCCTTCTTTCTCCCGCTCCCTTCACTTCGTATTTGTTTATAAGGATGATTATTACTTGGTCGAGGCCACCTATTTCAAAATTTCTCTGGTCAAAAGGCATTACGTAAAAGAATAGTGAGTATTGAAGCGTGTTCTAAGAGGTTAAGTTTAACTACAAGATGTTACTTTCCATTTCCAAAAGGTTTATAGGAAAATTGGGTTTCAGGTTTTTCAGTAGACGATTCACACTTCCATTCTCCACGGGGTAGAAGCCATGCCAACGAAGAAAGCGCCCAAAAAAGGGTGGCGTAGGGGAGAGAAAACCACTGCGTTGGTCGCCGATGAAGTGGCGTCCCTGAAAAACGAGTTAGAGAAGGAAAAGAAAACCTCCGAAGAGTACCTCAACAAACTTCAATATCTTCAAGCCGAATTCGAAAATTATACGAAGCGGAGTAAACGGGAAATGATTGACGCCATCACGTTCGGAAACCAAAAATTAATTACCGAGCTTTTAACTGTTGTAGACGAATTAGAATATGCCATTGACGCGGGAAAGAGTAGCAATAATAAAAAAGCTTTAATCCACGGCGTGGAAATAACCCTTAAAAAGCTTTATGCCATCCTTGATAAGGAGGGGCTTTCACGGATAGAGGCTCTAGGAAAGGCGTTCAACCCTTTTCACCACGAGGTCGTGGAACGGCTTTCTGGGGGCGATGGTGAAGAACGGATCGTCGAAGAGACACGGGCAGGCTTCACGTTGAAAGGCAAGGTCATCCGCCCTAGCCTGGTAAAGGTTGCCCGTCAATCGCCTAATACATCTACTTCCCTTCAAAAAGGTGATGAACATGAGTGAAACTGAAAAAAAGGAAAAAGTCTTAGGAATAGACTTAGGCACCACAAACTCCGCAGCAGCCGTGATGGAAGCTGGGCGGCCTACGATCATACCGAGTGCTGAAGGACCGACCATGGCCGGGAAAATGTTCCCGTCGGTCGTCGCCTTCACCAAGGAAGGCCAACTCCTTGTCGGGGAGCCCGCCTTACGGCAGGCGGTCACAAATCCCGAGGGAACCATACGTGAGATTAAACGAAAAATGGGCACCAACTACACGGTGAAGATCTATGGAAAGGAGTACACCCCCCAGCAGATCTCGGCCTTTATTCTTCAAAAAATCAAGCGGGATGCTGAAGCTTTTCTGGGCTATCCGGTGAAAAAGGTAGTGATTACGGTTCCCGCCCACTTCAATGATAATCAGCGACAGGCAACCAAGGACGCCGGTGAAATTGCCGGGATGGACGTCGCGCGAACCGTGAATGAGCCTACTGCCGCCTGTCTCGCCTATGGTCTCGATAAACTTGAAAAAGAATTGAAGATCCTAGTTTTCAGCTTTGGCGGCGGAACGAATGACGCCACATTAATGGACTTCGGTGGCGGCGTCTTCCAAGTCGTATCTACGAGTGGCGACACGCAGACGGGCGGCGCCGACATCGATTACGCGGTCGTCGACTATTTGGTGGAGGAGTTTCAACGGCAGACGGGCGTCGACCTTCGAAGCGACAAAACCGCCATGGCGCGACTGAAAGAGGCGGGGGAGAAGGCGAAGATCGAGCTTTCCAACCTGTTCACAACGGAAGTTAATCTCCCCTTCATCGCGTCGGATAAGGGTGAACCTAAACACCTGCAGATCACTCTGACCCGTACAAGACTTGAGCAGCTCGCCTTACCCATTGTCCATAAAGTAAGACCGCCTATCATGAAGGTTCTTACCGACGCCAAACTTACCCCCACCGAGATCGATAAAATCATCTTGATCGGTGGACAGACGCGGATGCCCTTGGTCCGGAAAGTCGTCGAGGACATCATGAGTAAACCGGCGGAGAGTGGCGTGGACCCCATGGAATGCGTGGCGGTGGGAGCGGCGATTCAAGGAGGCGTCTTAGCGGGCGAGGTGAAGGATCTCCTCCTCCTCGATGTAACCCCTCTCTCCCTCGGTGTTGAAACCCTTGGCGGCGTATTCAGCAAGCTCATTGAGCGAAATACGACCATCCCCACTAAGAAGAGCCAAATCTTCACCACCGCCGCGGACTTTCAGACAACCGTTACCATTCACGTCCTCCAAGGCGAACGATCCATGGCAGCGGATAGCGTTTCCCTGGGTATGTTTAATCTCACGGGGATTCCGCCCGCTCCTCGCGGTGTTCCCCAGATTGAAGTGACCTTTGACATCGATGCAAACGGCATATTAAACGTCTCCGCCAAGGATTTGGGGACGAGTCAAGAACAGAAGATCACCATTACCGCGTCGACGAAGCTCTCTGACGACGAAAAGAACCGCATGGTGCGGGAGGCGGAGCAGTTTGCTGAGCAGGATCGAAAACGGAAGGAGGAGGCGGACGCGCGCAACAACGCGGATTCCTTGATCTACACCGCTGAAAAGACCAAGAAGGACCTCGGCGACAAAATCGGTCAAGCAGACGTGGAGAAAATAGATACGGCGGTAGAGGCCTTGAGGCAGACACTGGCTGGAAAAGATGTCGATGCCATCAAAGCCAAATCCGAGGAATTGGCTAAAGTGTTACAGGCGGTGGGAACTGTCGTCTATCAGCAAGCAGCCCAGCAGCAAGCCCAGCAACAGGCCCAGCAACAAGCATCGCAGGCTGGACGCCCCGAAGACCGCGGACAAGAGGAGCGCGTGGTCGACGCGGATTACCGCGTAGTTGACGAAGACAAAAAATAAGCTTCGTTCCCCTTCTACTCTTCAATGGTTGACGCGTGATGGCTAAGCGGGACTACTATCAGGTTCTGGGCGTCTCAAAAGACGCGAGCAAGGACGCGTTAAAGAGCGCGTATCGAACGCTGGCATTAAAGTATCATCCTGATCGGAACAAGTCTCCTGAAGCGGAGGCTAGGTTCAAAGAGATCTCTGAGGCCTACGCTGTCTTATCGGACGATGAAAAGCGTAAACAATACGACATGTTTGGCCACGCCGGGATTGGCCAGCGCTACAGTCAAGAAGACCTTTTCAGAGGCGTCAACTTCAACGAAGTCTTCCGCGATCTGGGCTTCGGATTCGGCGGATTCAACAGCATCTTCGACATGTTCTTTAGCGGTCAACAGACCCGGCCCGGCGGGCCTCAAAGGGGAGCCAACTTACGGTATGATCTCGAACTGTCCTTGGAAGAGGTGGCGTCAGGCGTTGAAAAGAGAATTACGGTTCCCCGAACGGAAGCCTGTGATGTCTGCCAAGGTAGTGGCGCGCAGCCCGGAACCGAGCCAACGGTCTGTCCCCAATGCAACGGGGCGGGGCGCGTGGAACACGCTCGGTCCACGGGCTTTGCGAGGTTCATTCAAGTAACCACCTGCAACACTTGTGGTGGACGGGGACGGATCATCGAGTCTCCGTGCCAAACTTGTCGAGGCTCAGGGGTCGTCTCCCGCGAGAGAAGTATCGAAGTGAAAATACCTGCAGGCGTGGAAAGCGGGTCACGGCTGAGGCTTAATGGTGAGGGCGAAGCAGGGCTGAGGGGCGGGCCTCCAGGAGACTTGTACGTCGTGGTTCGCGTGAAGCCCCACGAGGTCTTCCACAGGGCTAACAGCGATCTCCAGATCGAGGTTCCTATCGGACTGGCTCAAGCAGCCCTCGGGGCGGAAATTGAGGTCCCAACCATCGACGGCAAGGCCAAATTACAAATTCCTGCCGGAACGCAGCCTTACACCGTCTTTCGGTTGAGGGGGAAGGGCTTGCCGCGTCTGCGCGGCTTTGGCCGGGGAAACGAGCTCGTCCGCGTTAATGTTGTGATACCCACTAAACTCACCTCCAAGCAGCGAGAATTGCTCTTGGAATTGGCCGAGGAAATGAATGAAAAGGTGAAAGTAAAGCGCGGCATCTTCGGTTAGGCCACCGCCTAACTGAAAGGGGGCCTTTTTCCACGCCAAGGGTTTTCAACGCGTCTTGGGAAGCCCCCAACGTCGGGTGTTCGCTACGTATGGACGCGGGGAGATCCCCGTCAAGGGGGGCCGCAGGCGCCAGTAACCCCGTCTTTGGCTTTCAAAAGGCGTCTATCCCGCGACGTCTCTAACCAGGTGGTGCCCCCTGAATTCACGTTGTAGGACGTGAAAAAGTTTAAAACACCCTTCCTAATCACAGTATGGCAAGCGGAGGGTCGGATATGCCCATAGAAAAAGGCGATTTCATCCTGATTGATTACGTTACCAAAATACAGGAGACGGGCGAGACCTTTGACACAACCCTCGAAGACGAGGCGAAGAAAGGGGGGATCTTCAAGGGAGACGCCGTCTACGAGCCCATGTTGATTGTGGTGGGTGAGGGCTGGGTCTTAACGGAACTAGATCGATCTCTGATTGGCCTGGACGTGGGAAAACCAACTGTGATTACGATCCCCCCCGAAAAAGGGTTTGGGCTGAGGGATCCCAGCAAGATCCGGCTGGTGCCCGTCCGACGGTTCCGGGGGAAGAACGTTAACCTGTCACCGGGGGCCCAGGTGGACCTGAATGGCGACTTGGCCGTGGTGCGGAGTGTGGGTTCGGGGCGAGTTCAACTCGATTTTAATCCGCCCCTGGCCGGGAAGACGCTGGTCTACGACTTGACCGTCAAATCCAGACTGAAGACGCAAAAGGAGCGGCTTCAAGCCCTCATCCACCGACGAATCCCCTCGGTGGAAGTCGCGAAATTCACCCTGAAGAGCGCTGGGAAGAAGGCGTCCATCGAAGTACCGGAAGAGGCCTTCTACTTAGAAGGCGTACAATATGCGAAGAGGGGCA
>Ga0209427_10000908_pt1 | contig 33026 bp, 30 predicted proteins | sample DeeMarSWOR136_30_FD_187465 | JGI IMG/M metagenome (GOLD analysis project Ga0209427, IMG submission 187465) | Marine sediment microbial communities from White Oak River estuary, North Carolina - WOR-1-36_30 (SPAdes) (version 2) | ecosystem: Environmental > Aquatic > Marine > Intertidal zone >...
CCCCGGGATCTTTTTTAGTGCTGCATTTACCACCAGCTACGGTACCGATGAATTGACCCTGGCTGGTGCCCTTGTGGGCGAACCGATTCGTATGGTCAGGTGTGAAACCCTTGATCTTGAAGTACCCGCAGAGGCCGAATTGGTTGTTGAGGGAGAGGTACTCCCTAATCACGTGGAACCGGAAGGACCTTACGGTGAAGTTACAGGGACCTACGCCGAAAAAGGAACCGCTGAGATATTCAAGGCAAAAGTCGTTACTCGACGCAAAGACCCGATCTTTTATGCGCTTCACAGTGGTTTTCCTGTTACCGATGCGCAGTCGACTATGGCTCTGGGAATTGAGATTTCAACAAAGGAGCACCTCAGAAATGTTGAAGGGGGTCTCGATCTTTTGGACGTGAGGACCATCACTTCAGCGGGTGCCATGATGCTGGTCATTAAATTGAGGCCAAGAGTGGAAGGTCAAGCCAAAACGGCGTTAATGGCCGCCCTTTCTGGGCCGTTCCTGCATCCCAAGATCGCGGTTGCCGTGGATGAGGACATTGATGCGGGAGATCCGCGGCAGGTGATGTGGTCCATAGCCAATCGAGTTCACGCTGAGCGCGATGTGATCATGATTCCCAACACGCGGGTGTTCGGCCTTGATAAAATCTCTCCGGTTGTCCCCGGTCAAACCGGCCATCATCGCATCGGCACCAAGTGGATGATTGACGCGACCATCCCTGCTGCCCTCCAAGGGGAGGAGCGCAAGCGATTCGACTGCGCCATGCCGAAGAATCTTGATTCGATCAATCTGGAAGACTTTCTACCCTAAGCCTCACAATATGGGCGTGTCCGGGGGTGGCAAAGTTCACCATTTTCTAACGCCCAAAGCAGTAAGCATAAGCTTTGGCCGATTTTTTTGGAAATAAATATTAGTATGGCTGCGGGGAATGCGCCTGCCGTATATCTTCACATCGGACCACGCATTTTATCTCGATACTCCATTATAAACTCCGCCGTCATACGGGCGATTTTACCACAGACTTTGGAACACTCCCTATAGCCCCCCGCCTCTATGAATGCCTCATATTGCTCTGGATCGGCAAGGCTGTAGAATTGCCCCAGTTTGTCTGTCTGTATCTTTGCACAATTTGTGGTTCCAAACGCTTTTTCCACCTTTTTCGCTAATCTGAACCCAGCGGCCAGAGAATTCCTCAACGCATCTGTATCACTCATATCCTCACTTGCCGTAGCCATTCCCACAGCCATCAAGCCTCCCAAGAGTGCGCCACATGTCTCTCCGCGCATGGCAACACCAGCAGCCAGAGGAGTAGATGCTTTAAAACTTTCATCATCCCCCAGATTCAAGTGGTCTTGAAGAGGCCTTAATACGCATCTTGAGCAACCATGGAAGTCCGCCTCATAGGCGTCAGCCTCTCTCTCAATCCTACTCAACAACTCTTCTCTAGACGGTTTTTCTGGCATCTAACACCCTCCTGTGATATTTGCTCGGCGAAAACGGGGAGTCGCTCTTATTCATGTAAGAATCTCCACAAATAATGTTTCAAAAAAATTTATAATCCAAATACGTTCAGCAAAGCCTGAAGTACCCTGCACCAAGGCGAGTGATCAATCTGCGCCAATAGGACAGGAGCCCATACATTCGGAACAGCTATAGATGGATCCAGAAACTGCCGCTTGCCAAATTTCCCAGAAATGAGGGCTATAGACCACGCCTTTGACTCCCTTTTCATCAACCGCTAATAATTTTCTTGTGGTCGCGATGAGCCCAGGTATGCCGTTCGTTAGCGTATGGGTCGCACAAGCACTGTAATCAAACGTGCCGTCTTCCTTGATAGCTTCCCCAGGGCAGGCATTTCGACACAACTCGCATTCTTCACAGAAATTTTCATCCAAGATCTGATCCGCGCTCAGGGATGCATCTGTAACGATGGTCCCTAGACGTACAAAGGGACCAAATTCGGGGGTCAATAATAATCGGCTTAACCCGATGCTTCCCAGACCTGCAATGGCGGCAACTGTTTTGTGATTGATGTCACCTTTCATGCCTCGTGACTCACCCCCCATATCCACAGGGAAATAAGGAGATATGCTGATCGCTTTGGCCCCTTCCTTTGAAAGCAGCCGGATCGTCTCCAGATTGATATGATTAAGTCGCTCATACACACACATGGAATCATAACGGTTCAGCCGCATGTTTTCAGAACAGACAGCGGCTCTGTTTAAGGCCACACCAAAACTGATGAGCGACCGAGCGCCGGGCAGAAGCTTTTCTGGATCTTCGCCATGCTCTCCCAGTAAAGGGGATTCGGCGCTCGCCACACCGACCACGTCTGCCCCAATGGCCTTAATTTGCGCTTTTAGTTCATTGGCAGATAACATAGTTCCTCCTTTCTTTAACTAGGGTTACTTTGTAACTAGGGCACTATCTTTACAGGTCTAATACCTTGAGCAATCGTCTCCCTTTTTGGAATTTCTGATCCCACTGGGCATGCATTTATGCACAAGCCACATCGAAATGTATACCCATTTCGTCCCATATGGGGAAGCCCCCGGTCTTGATAGTAGGAGCAACCCGCTTTGTCTATGGTCGTCCCTTTCCAAACTACGGTCTTCATGACCCTGTGATCACTTTTGTAATCATTGGGTATCACACGCTTCGGACAGATATTTATGCAGGCAAAATGGCATTCGGGAATGGTACTTTCGCAAAGATTTGAATCTACGGGCTTGTCTGGTATGAGTTCTGCGTCAGTTAAAATCTGCCCCAACCTTTGTCTTGGGCCGAACTGAGGGGTCAACAAGAGATTGCTCAAACCAAATTCACCCAATCCTGCCTGCACCGCGGCATGCTTGTGAGAAAGAATCCCTTTCAACTCGCTCAAATCATAAGGGTCCGAGGCATGAACAGGCAGGGCGAGAAAACCTTTTTCTGCCAAAAACCGGGATATGCGAAGCAAGCCTTGATCAATCTGATTATTCATCATGATCATCATTCGGCTGTACATGGCTCGAAGCTCCGGCAAGCCATCCACCAAAGGATCTGACCACCTGAGGGCTACAACGATGCTGCTATGGCATTCGGCCATCAGGTCTTTTGGCCGATTGTAACCCACTGGTGTAAGCTCATCTAAAGTCTCCGTTGAAGCAATCCCGATAAGGTCCATTCCCTGATCAAGGGCAAACTGCTTCACTTGCTTGGTGATTTTTTCCATCTTTGATCTCCAATATTTTAAGCACCTTGTTTTATTATCTTAAACCTATGGCTTAATACGGACAAAGCCCAAGCGGTTATCTCCAGGGTGGGGTAAGTCATTATCCTCTGCTTAGATTCATATCTTTTCCGAACCTCTCTTGCATTGGGCCCATAAGTCCAAACGATCACCGGCTTACTCGGAGGGAATTCTCCAACCACACGATTGAGCAATTCAGAGACCTCAAGGTGGGATAACTCAGGCACAGGGGCAATCGCTATACAGATAACGCCGTCCACATTCGGATCATTCAACACAGCCCTTAATGCCACGGAAAAGGCCTTTTGGGCGCTATGGAGCATGAGGGCCGGCCAGATGTCCAAGGGATTTCCCAGCGGCATCCAGTCAGGGGAAAGTTCCGCCACCTGGCGAATGGTCTCAGGGGAAAGGGAGGCAAGTTTCAGGCCATATTTGTCCACTTCATCGCTTAGCATAATCCCCGCCCCACCACTATATGTGATGACTGCCACCCGATTTCCTTTCATCAGCGGGAGGTAACGCAAGGCCTTTACGGCATGGGGCATCTGGCCCGCCTCTTCCAAAAATGTGACGCCTGCTTGCTTTAGGGCCGTTTTGAGTAACTGATAATCGCCTGCCATGCTGCCCGTGTGCGACATGGCGGCTTTTGCCCCTATCTCGCTGCTGCCGCTTTTGTGAATAACAATGGGCTTCTCTTTGGCCAATCGGCTGGCCAGAGCAAAAAACGCCTTTCCTTGCGTGAGGCCTTCCATATGAATAACGATTATTTCTATATCAGGATCTTCCCCAAAATATTTCAAGGCATCATAGAAACCCACATCACAGGCATTTCCCAGATCCACACCCTTGCCGATCTCGCCACAAAACTGCGCGGGCGCGACCATATGGATCCCTGATTGACATATCAAACCAACGGGTGCTCTCTCTTTAATCACGGGCAAAAAGGACGTGGTGAAGCTGTTGAAATTGTTGACCACCCCCAGGGTGTTGGGACCCAGGATCCTGATCCCTTCCCTCTTTGTGATCTCTACCATTTTCTGCTGCAGTTCATTTCCTCGGCGATCCGCATCGGTAAAACCCTGGTTGACCACAATGGCTGCTCTGATACCGGCTACGACACAATCTTCAAGAATACGGATGGTCGTCTCCCGGGGGCTGCTTATCACCGCGAGATCTATCTTCTCTCCCACATCTCTTACATCGGAGTAGGCCTTCTTCCCAAGAATTTCCTTGGCATTTGGGTTCACCGGGTAGATCCGCCCAGGGAAGCCAAATTGGATCATGCGTTCCATGAGATTTAGGGATCCCGGCCCGCTTTTACGGCTGATCCCGATAAGGGCTACATTCTCAGGCTCGAAGAAGTTTTTCATAAAGTGACCTTTTTCACCCCTTCCCTTCCTTTGACCACAATACGCAGTTGGATGCTGATGAGATCGAAAACCAGGTGCATGCCCAGGTGCTCAAAAAAGCGGCTTGAGCCATAGATCACCCCCCAACGGGTACGGTCAACATCGAAGTGGGCCTCCACGGTGGCCCCGCCATCAGGCAGAGAATTTACGGTTGCTGGAAATGTGATCCCTTTTTTTATGCCTCGCAACTCAAGAGTTCCCTTCACCTTAAAGTTGGGTGCGCTAAAGCTGGGCTCTTTGACAGGTGTTGCCGTTTTGATCTTGAAAGAGGCCTTTGGGAAAATTTTAACAAAAAAGAAATCGTCTGACTTCAGATGGGATATGAGTACGGGCTCTAATTCGTCACCCTCAAGATCGGTATTCTTGATAGATTCCATATCAATTTCAAAGGAGCCTCCGATTATCCCTTCCTTAACAGTAATCTCCCCTTTGGACAGTCTAAGGGTGCCATAGTGTTTTGTGTTTGGGTTCCTTCCGGTCCACTCAATGATGCTTTCATCCGTATTCACTTTGTAAGTGCCATCTTCTATTCTAAGGCGGTCTTCAGGAATTTCTACCTCCTGAACATGCACACCTTCAAAAGGATAACCGGCCTCCTGCCATGCGGCAATGCCGCCTTTTAGCGCGTAGACTTTTTGATATCCGAGCCGCAAGACTTTCTCCGCTGCGGTAAACGCATCCATGGATTTTTCACTCGACCCGTACAAAACAATCTCCTGATTTTTGTCCGCAACCATTTCCTTGACTCGATCTGGAAAAGTAACCTCGAATACGCAAGCATTTCTCGCACCAGGCAGATGCCTTTTGTCAAACTGTTCGCCTGGCAAAGTATCAATCAGAATAATGTTGCTGCCACCCCTTATCCGCTCATGCAATTCCTCTGGTGTCGTGATCACGTAGTTCTTTGCCTTTTCCATGTTTAACCTCCCATTCCCACCATGTTGTTTGCCCCTATATACCATCCCGCAGGGCGGGATGGGTTTTGAAAAATACTAAAGGGTCTCGATTTCGCCAGCTATTTGGACCGCCCGAGTCCTTCTTGAACAAGCGGGACAAAGATTTCGATCCAAATCTACCCCGAGATAATCGTCAGAGCGCTCTTTTACCAGGTCTAGATATTTCTTTGTAGCAAAGGGGGTACCGCAGGCTTCACACCTCTCAAGCATCTGCTCTGCGATGACGGTCCCACAAAAAGATAGCTTCCTGACAGCGTTTTCGTCTTTCACCTCTATGCAGCCATGTGGGCAGGCAATGGCGCAAGCCCCGCATGCAATGCACTTCTCATGTGTATTTGCATAATCAAAATAGGCCAGTCTTTTCCCTTCTTTCATCAGCGAGAGTTGAATGGCATGGATACCCAGTTCGGTACAGACAAATTGACACAGCCCATCTCCATGACACCGGTCACAACGCAGACACCTCTTTGCCTCGTTCAAGGCCATCTCATCAGAAAGCCCCAGGTCCACCTGTCTGAAATTTCCTTCCCTTTGCTTCGCACTGAGCATCCGGCTCTGGGATCGTTTTAGTGCGATCTTCTCAAGGAGCGGGGTGGGCAAGAAATCCATTTCTCCTCTTGGTTCGGCGACACAAGAATGATCAGGGATCTTTTCTCCCCTCAGATAGCAATCTATGGAAACAGCGGCTCTCTTACCGGCGGCTATGGCATCGATGGCAATCCCCGGACCATGGACCACATCACCCCCTGAAAAGACACCGGGCAAATGGGTCTCCCCTGTGACCCTATTCGCCTCTATGCCCCCACCTCGGCCAATCTCAATGCCCTCTTTCCTGGCAAAATCTAAGTCTGGCTCCTGGCCAATGGCCAGGATTATATGGTCTCCCTCAAGTGTAGTCTTTATAGACTCGTCATATTGCGGCCTAAACCGGCCCTCTTCGTCAAATACGCAGGTGCATCTATTAAGTTCAACGGCTTGGAATTTTCCTCTCTTCCCGATGAAACGCGCTGGGGCCCACGAATTGTGCAGGCTTATCCCTTCATCAATGGCCTCCTGAATCTCCTGCTCCCATGCAGGCATCTCATCCCGCGTTTCTAGGCAAACGAGCTGGACCTTTTCGCTGCCCAGTCTTTTGGATGTCCTTGCCACGTCCACGGCCGCATTACCGCCACCCACCACGATAACCGTCTTACCCAACTTTGGGGGCGTCTCGGACGCACATGCCCTTAGAAATTCAATCCCTTTGAGCACACCTTCCAGTGCCTCTCCTTCGATGCCAAGGCGACGACTATTCTGAAGGCCCACGGCCATATAAAAAGCAGCAAATCCATCAGCCCTTAGACTGTCCAAAGTTATATCTTCTCCAAAAGCCACACGGGTCTTGATTTCAATGCCGAGATCCTTGATTGCTTCTATCTCTCTATTGAGTATCTCTTTGGGAAGACGGTAGGTAGGTATTCCATATCGTAGCATGCCTCCTGCTAAGGGTAGCTTTTCAAAAAGAGTCACCTGGTACCCCTTTAGTGCAAGAAAATAGGCTGCGCTGAGTCCGGAAGGGCCTCCCCCGATGACGGCCACCTTCTCTCTTCTTTGATCTGGTACAGGGGGTCTCCTGTAACCCTTATGGCGCATACTCATCTTCGCGGTGTAGGCCTTCATGCGTTGGATATCTATGGGTTCATCCATCTCCCCTCTGAGACAGGCATCTTCGCAAGGATGGGGACATATAAGCCCACATGTCCAGGGAAAAGGAATGTCCTTCAAGATGACCTCGGTGGCGTCATCATAGCGGCGCTGGCCGATCAAGGTGAGGAATGTGGGAATATCGATATGGGCAGGACAGGCCGTTTGGCATGGTGGCGGCTGGTAGGTAAAGCAGACGCCCGCGGGGCACCTACCCCCTTCAATATGGGCCAGAAACTCCTCTTCTCGCCCTTCCATTAGGGTAAGGATAGAAACGCCAAAAGACGCTCTCGCATCTCCCTCCAGCATTTCTGCCATGGTGTGGAGCGCCGCCACGTGCTCCACCGAACCCTTGCCCTCCCTTATCTCTGTGAGCAATCTCAGCATCCGATTCAAAATCTCTCGCTCAGGACCTTCACATTTACACAGGTGGGGCAGGATGAGCTCTATGGCCTCTCTTACGGTGCAGCGCTCGTTGCTCATGACGTCAGGTTCTCTTGAATCCATTTTCTCATCATAATTCAGCAATGGCCCTTGCGTAACGCTCGCGTATTTTCTGGGTCTTGAGGGAGGGTTCCCCGAAATGGAGGCATTTGGTCACACACTTGGCCACGCAGGCGGGTTCTAATCCCTGATCCACCCTATCCACGCAGTAATCACATTTCACCGCCTTACCCGTTTCAGGATTCCACTGGGGCGTGCCCCATGGGCAGGCGGTGATACAGCTCTTGCAACCGACGCAAAGGGATTCCTTGATGTAGACGATGCCATCCTCAGCCCTCTTTTGAATGGCACCCGTGGGACAGGCCGCCACACACCACGGGCTTTCACAATGAAAACAGGGCATGAAAATGTTCGCCACCCTGGGTAGATTATTGACCCACTTTGGGCCAACGGGAATAATCTGGCAGAGGCGGGGACCCATGGGAAGGCCGTTCTTCATCTTGCAATGGGCTTCGCAGCTGAAACATCCGATACAACGTTTAGGATCGTGGTATATATAGTATTTGCTCATGGGTATCCTTCGTTTGGGAATCCCTCAGAAACTGTCGAGGAACCGGATTCTAAGAGGCTGATGGAAAATGTCCATATGCAAGGCTTCCGACAGCCTCTCACTCAACCTTTTTCACCTTGACCTGGCACTCCAAGAGGGCGATTCCACCGCCAGCAGGGTCATAGACATCCAGAAGGCCCGTTTCAAATCGGTAATCCCCTAGTCCCTTATTATATCCACGGGTCTGCCACGGAACCTTTCGCCCAAACCCGTGAATCATGAAAACCGCCTCAGGATGGATAAATTCTGTCACATAAGCGCGGATCGTTCCTGAATGGGTGCCATCAGCAGAGGTCACCTGCACAAGGTCACTGTTCTCTATGCCCAGCCGCTCTGCCTCCTTTGCATTCATCCAGAGAACATTCTCGGGCATGATCTCATGAAGGACCGGATTGTTCATGGTTCTGCCGTGGGTATGGACAGGGCTCCGACCAAAGGCAAGGCGGTAATACCCTTTCTTTGGTTTTTTCGGACGTTCATAAGGCTTCAAAGAGGGTATGCCGTTTTCTTCAAGTCGGGCAGAGACAAACTCGATCTTTCCTGAGGGGGTCTTGAATTTCAGATCCTTCATTCTGTCCCACCATACGGGTTTGTCCACCAGCTCAACGAATCCCTTTTTCTCCAGCTCAGTGACGGACACACCCGTACCCTCTAGCTGCCAATCCCAGAACGCTTCCATATCTGTGAATTTGAAATACTTGCCCACGCCCAATCGTTCGGCCAGAAGTCTGAAGATCTCCCAATCTGGCCTGGCTTCGCCTCCAGGATATATGGCCTGTTTGCGCATACGAAACTGGGGCTTGAGCCCTTTCCCGGTGGCAAGCGGACTGGACTTCTCAAGATAGGTGGCAGAGGGTAAGAGCACATCTGCATACCACCCCGTCTCACTGAAGTTACTCTCAATAGCCACGAGGAGATCCAGCTTGTCCAGGGCCTTTTTTTGTTCCTCAGGATCGGGCAGGGAGAGGAGCGGATCATGGCGGAAAACAATGTATGCCTTTATGGGATAGGGATCTTCACTCCATATGGCAGGATAGAGCAGGTGAAGCAGGCCCGGCCCTGCGTCGAAGTGTTTATATTTCCATCCGCACCCGTCAACTCGGTTTTCCTTTGGCTCGGGAATCGAATCTAACAATGAGTTCAAGCCTTTGGCGCCCACATCTTCCGGTGCCTTGGTGAAAAAGAGCCCACCCGGCGCCTCGAGACTTCCCATGAGCACATTGAGGATATAGGCCGTCCGGGAGCTGTAGAAGGAGTCCAGATACCGGGCAGTCATCCACCCTGGATGAAAAATGACAGAGGGTTTGTCCTCAGCCACTTCATGGGCCAAGGCCATTAATTCCTTTGCCGGGATGCCCGTCTCACGCGCGGCCCACTCCGGGGTATATGGGGACACGAAGGATTCCAATACTTCGAGGCCCTTGACCCATTTATGGACGAATTCTGCATCATAGAGCCTATCACGAAGGATCGTGTGGATCATCCCCAAGTTTAGGGCATAATCAGTCCCCGGTCGGACCAACCAGAAGCGGGTCGCCTTCATGGCGGTACCGCTGGCTCGAATGTCTATGTAGGTTAACTTCCCGCCTCGGTCCAGGAGTTCCATAATCGTGTTGGCCGCCTTTACCCTCAATGACTCGAACACATTGCGGCCGTAGAGGACGAGATGTTTGCACTGCTTGTAGTCATAATTGAATGCCTTGCGACCCCAACCAAAAAGAGAGATGGCTGCATGTTGAGTATTTTGTGCACACGTGCAGTCGTGATTGAAGTAGTTGGGGGACCCAATGGCCCGCAAAAAGCTTCGATGTATATCCCCGAACGGCCCCCCTCGATCGCTCAGTGCAACGGCTTTGCCCCCGTGTTTTTTGATAATCGCTTTTAGTTTCTCTGCCACATAGTCTAGGGCTTCATCCCATGTGGCCCTTTTCCATTTTCCCTCCCCTCTTTTCCCCTCTCGGATCATGGGGTACTGGGGTCTCTCATAATCATACTCCATGGCGATTCCGGCTGAACCCTTTGCACAGAGACGCCCCGCCATCCCCGGGTCATGGGGATTTCCCTCGATCCACTTCACGACGCCACCCTCTGTCTCCACGAGAATGGGGCACCTGACGCTACACATGCCACATATACTGAACAGGGATTCTTTCATCTTGGTGAATTCTTTCCGTCTATCATCCTATGAATCGCTACGACCTTGTAGGAGACCTCTTGCCTTCGAAGTTGCCGTAATTCTTATATTATGATAATTGTGCTTGTCAAATGTTTCTCCTTCTGGTATCCAGCCGCATGATGAAAATCTCAAACTCGTGAGATGTTAAGCAGAGAGCCATTTTGAAAGGCATCAGGATCTAGACCTTTAGCTCACTGATGTAACGAATCGTAAAATCCTCACCTCATTAAGGAGAATGACCATGGGAAAAGAAGATTTGAGAGAGGAGTTGCTGAAGACGCTCAGCGACGGCGTCGTGGATATGGACGAGGCCACGGTGAAGGAGGCGGCCCAAAAGGTACTAGACGAAGGCCTCGACCCCTATGATGCGATTATGAATGGCCTTGCAGCAGGCATGGAAATTGTGGGCGACCTCTATGACAAGCACGAGTACTTTGTTCCCGAACTTCTCATTGCAGCCGATGCCCTTTATGCGGGCCTTGATATCTTAAAACCCCATGTGCGGCTAGACGATGCGGACCAAAAACCGAAAGGACAGGTGGTCATCGGGACCGTGGAAGGAGATGTCCATGATATAGGCAAGAACCTTATCAAGATGATGTTTGAAGTGGCCGGTTTCACCGTTCACGATCTGGGCCGGGATGTGCCCCTTGAAAAATTCGCAGAAGAACAGGTGCGAACGGACTCGGAGATTGTTGCCCTCTCCGCTATGATGACGACCACCATGATGGGAATGAAAAAGGCGGTGCAGATGATCAAGGAAAAGAATCCCGACGTGGCCATCATGCTGGGAGGGGCCCCTGTCACCAAAAAGACGGCTGATCTGTTTGGGGCGGATGGTTATGCGGAGTCAGCGGGGAATGCCGTCCAAGAGGCCATCAAAATGATCTCTCAATTGCGGAAGTTGTAGGATGCTCAAGTCGAGTCGCTACGGGGAATGGGCTTGCTCGTTTGTATTTTCCAAAGGACGTCCGACCCATTTAATTCGTCGTGGCTCCCGTCTCAGAGATGGGTACGGAAAGGAACCCTTTAATGGCCAATTCGGCAGATCAGAGCGATGTTGAGAAGGTCAAAATATTTGTTATCGCAGGCTTCTTGGGGGCAGGGAAGACCACACTTCTTAAGAATATCCTTGGCTGGGAGACGGACCTGTCAGATACGGTGGTCATTGTCAATGAATTCGGAGATGTGGGGATTGATGGATCTCTTCTTAAGGGTGCCCGATCTGGTATCTTCGAACTCGCCGGCGGGTGCATCTGCTGTACAATGCAAGCCGATCTCAAGCAAACACTACAAAAAATACTTAACGCGTATAAACCCCAACGAATTCTCATAGAAGCAACGGGGGTTGCTGATCCGAAGGCCATCAAGGAGACGATCCAAAATAGGGAATTCCGCCATCGTATGGAACTGGACAAGGTCATCACCGTTCTTGAGGCCGATTTCTGGAAGATACGACAAGATATGGGGGCCTTTTTTTTAAATCAGCTCTGGGAAGCGGATCTCATTCTCTTGAATAAGATCGATACGGTGGAGGAAAGGGAGATACACCAAGTCTTGAAGGAGGTTCACGAGACCATACCACAATCCCCTGTTATACCCACCGTCCACTGCCGTCTGGATCCTGGAAGTCTTTGGCTAGAGAAGTATCCGAATGACCCTGAACTAGAGGCAAAAGAATTTTTCCCTGCCTCGAATCTCCCATTCATGCATAACAATGAGAATCAAAAGCCACATCACGATCACGGTCCAGAAAATCTGGGATATGTGGCTTTCTCTTTCCAGGAATCCGACCCCTTGGATGAAAACTGTTTCTGGGAATTTACCCAGCAATTGCCCTGGGAGTTATTTCGTATGAAGGGATGGGTTCGCTTTCCTGATCGTACGCTCCTGATCAACTATGCAGGAGGAAAGAGCGAATGGGGAGAGTGGGACGGAAAGGGAGAAACACGTCTTGCCTTTGTGGGCCTGCGGGTAGACACGGAGGGGACCATTGAAAGACTCAAGCACTGCATTGCCCGATCCCAGGCCCATTTTTAATCAGGTTCGCCTGTGATCCGGTGTATGGATTCTTCATCTTTTGGTTTCACTAACGGCCTTCCGTGCTAAGAAAGGGGGTGAAAGTTCCTTTTGTTTGGCCGGATATTCGTTAGTCTTTATCAGATTACTAAAATAAGGAGGGAATCAAATGGTAACGGACGAGAGGAAGCGTGAAATTCTCAAAGGCCTCCATGATGGCGTCGTAGAGTATGACGAGGACAGGGTTGTGGAGCTAAGTGAAGCGGCTGTGGGCGAAGGGATGGATGCCTATGAAGCGATTATGGACGGCCTAGCGGCTGGCATGGAAACGGTTGGAAAGCTCTATGACTCCCAAGAGTACTTTGTGCCAGAGGTCTTGATGTGCTCTGATGCCCTCTACAAAGGACTGGACATTTTGAAACCCCACATGAAAGACGCGGGAGAGAAGGTCAAGGGTCAGGTGGTCATTGGCACGGTTGAAGGTGATGTACACGATATTGGAAAGAATCTGGTGAAAATGATGTTCGAAGTCGCTGGTTTCACGGTCCATGACCTGGGCCGGGATGTGAAGCTGGAGCGGTTTGTGGATGAGCAGTTGAAGACGGATTCCGAGATTGTGGCCCTCTCCGCCCTGATGACCACAAGCATGCTGGCCATGCCCAAGGTGATCGAAATGATAAGGTCGAAAAACCCTAATGTGAAGGTTATGGTCGGGGGAGCCCCTGTCTCCGGTGAGGTGGCTGATAAGTACGGAGCCGATGGATACGCAGACAATGCGGCCAATGCCGTGCAGGAAGCCATTAATATGGTGGCCAGTTTGAGGGAGATGAAATAGGATCCTTCAGCACGACTTTAACGCTTAGAAAGGATGGAATCATGGAACAACCAAAGCAACCTCGGCAAGATAAGATGACCCCACCGGAAAGGATGCACGCTATCGTCACACGTCAAAGGCCGGATCGCGTCCCGTTTATCCCTTTCATATTTGGCTTCTGCGCCTTGAACGTAGGTTATCCGGTTCGCGCAGTTTATGAAGATGCGGAGAAGAGTTTCTGGGCCCAGATGTGGACAGCCGAAATGTTCGGTTACGATGGAGGGCCGCTTTACGGGTATGCGTCATTCGGGGGTTGGGAATTTGGTGGGGAGGTGAAGATGCCCCAAAGCCAATGGGAGGCGGCGCCAGTGGTCACCCGTTTTCCCGCTAAGACTCCTGAAGAAGTGGAGGCCCTAGAAGTGCCTGAAGTAGAGACCGCCGGAGCCATGCCCATAGCCATCGAATTCGCCAAGATCCAGCAGCAGTTCGGCATGCCTGTCACGGTTCAGGGAGGAGGGCCATTTACCGTGGCAGGAAATGTCTCTGAGGTGGACGTTCTCTGTCGGTGGCTTATGAAAAAACCGGAAATAGCGCACCTCCTCATGAAAAAGGTGACCCAATTTCTGAAAAAAGTGGCGGACTATTTCGTGGAAAAATTTCCCGGTCATCCCATCATGGCTTTTACGGGCGAACCAACAGCCGCCAATCAAATCATCTCTCCGAAACAGTTCGAGGAATTTGTTCTCCCCTATCTGATGGACTCCCATCAGCATTTTATCGATAAAGGGATCAACAACATATTTTGTCACATATGTGGAGAACAGAACTTAAACTTGCCCCATTGGGCAAAGGTTCCCTTCGGAGATCCGGGACTCCTCAGCTTCGGGCATGAGGTGGACCTGACCAAAGCCATAGAGATCTTCGGGGACCAGCACGTCATACTCGGGAATGTGGAACCGCGTGTCATCCAGGAGGGGACCTGGCAGGAGGTCTATGAGTTAAGCAAACAATGCATCGAAAAGGGCAAGTTTGCACCTTCGGGTTATATCCTGATGGCGGGATGCGATGTCCCAGTCATGGCACCGCCCTATAATCTATATGTGATGAAAAAGGCGGTGATGGATTATGGTTTCTACGATTAGGTTGAGGGGGCTCGATGACCGAAGCGTCATCGGGTGAAAATCATCTATGCCCATATTTGAATATCAATGCCGTTCATGCCGGTTTGAATATGAATATCTGGTCCTGAGCCAGAGCGAGGGCGTACTGAACTGTCCCCGCTGTGGGAGTTCTAATGCCCAAAAAATCATGTCAACCGCATCGGTTGTCCGATCCCCTTCACAGAAAGCCACGGATAGGGCTTCAGCCCTGGCAAATGTTAACCCCTCAAAGCCTCAGGAAGTGGCAAGGTATTTCAAGGAGCATGGCTCTCGTTTTGGCGACTCGGATTTCAGGGGGACAAAGGCGTGGAAAAATGCGGTGGATCGTGTTGCAGAAGGAGGCCCTACCCTGGAAAAGAAATAGGCCTCTGAGATATCCCCTTTCGGAGACCGGCATTGCCTCCGAACATACAACGCCAAACGCCAACACTCTTGAAAGTTAACTAATTTTTATAACCAGATAAGCATTTCATAGGATTATGAAATGAGGAGGATGTATGTTTCAATTTCAGAAAGAACAGAAGGTCTGTGAGATTGCCGGCGTTAAGTTTGGAGGTCAGCCCGGCCAGTATCCGACGGTGATTGTGCCCTCGATCTTTCAGAAGGGGGATAGGGTCTTCGAGGGGATGAAACGAAAAGAGGGTTTCAATGAGAAGCGCGCTGAGGAGCTTTTGACAACAACCCATAAGCTGTCTCAGGAGACAGGCGTGCCTTGCATGGCGGACATCGTGGCCAATACGGGTGAGGAATTTAAACGATATATTGATTTTGTCACTGGCGTGACCCGTATGCCCTTCTGTATTGACGCCTGGGTCATGAAACCGAAGCTGGAGGGTGCCCGTTACTGTGCAGAGAAAGGGCTCCTGGACAGGATGTTCTATAACAGTTTGACCATCTGGGAAGAGCATGTTGAAAAGGAGGTTCAAGAGATTAAGGAGATCGGTGTGAAGCATGTACTGTTGGTTGCATTTGACCAAGAGGATCAGATGCCTTCAGGCCGGATAACGGGAACTCAAAAATTGCTGGATGTCATTGAAAAGGCAGGTGCGGAATTTGAAAGCATCTTTGTGGACACCTCTGTGATGAACGGTCCAGCGACCGCCCTCTGTTCAATGGCAAACAAGATGATCAAAGAAAGATGGGGATTTCCCTGTGCCAGCGCCCCATCCAATGGATCCTATATGTGGAAAGAGGCTCGAGAGATGTGGGGATTCAACGGGTGGGCCGGAGCAGACGCCGCCTTGGAAGGACTTGCAGCCGCCATGTATCATGATATGATCTTTTCAGGTCCCATGGCCGGCTCGCCTCGCCTTTTTCCCGCCATTGCCATGGTTGACGCCTTTGCGGCCACTCTGGCTTTTGCGGAAACAAAGACACCGCCCGCAACTGACGCCCATCCCTTAAACAAACTTTTCCCCGAATTTGCAGAGCAACTAAAGGGGATGTGAGGCATTTTGTTTATCAATTCTTTGGGAAGTTTATAGAGAGGGGTTTAAAATGAGCAACATGACGCCAAAAGAGAGAATCACAAAATTTTTCAAAAAACAAGCCGTTGACGTGATGCCCTGTTTCAGCGGAATGGGAATGGTCACCGTTCAAGCCATTGATCAGATGGGAATCCGTTTTCCACAAGTTCATACCTCCGCTGAAAACATGGCCCGTTCGGCCATGACATCAGCTGAGATTTACGGTTTTGATTCTGTCGTTATCCCTTATGACATGTGCACCGTTCCCGAGGCCCTGGGACGGGGAATCAGCCTCTACGAGGATTCAGAGGAGATTCTATACCCCACAGTTCCTTCCAAATGGCCCACCCTCGAAGATGTGGAGATCCCGGAGGATTTCCTCTCAAGGGGTAGAATGCCCCTGGTCGATGAGGCCTTCGGCATTCTGAAATCTCAATCGGATGGGAAATTCGCCATAGGCGGTTGGGTATTGGGACCCTTTACCATGGCGGGTCAGCTCATTGAGCTGGATATTCTGCTCAAGGGGACGAAAAAATTCAAAGAACAGGTCGAGGATTTCCTGGACAAAATGACCGACCTGGTGACCAAAGTCGCCCGGCATTATCAGACCCTTGGGGTTGATTACATGAATATTAGAGAGATGGGTACCGGAACAGACTTGCTCTCGCCGCGAATGTGGAAGAACCTTGTTCAACCAAATCTCCAAAGGGTTTTCGATGCCCTGTCATCCCCCAAAATCCTCCATATTTGCGGCTCCACGGATATGATCATAGAGATGATGAATGATTGCGGGGCGGATGCGCTCAGTGTGGACCAGAAGAATAATGTGGCTGATTCTCGAAAGAAGCTGGGCGACTCGGTGCTCCTTCTGGGCAACTTTGATCCCTTCCAAACCCTCGTGCAAATGGAGACCGACCAGGTGGAACCGGTCATTAAGAAGTGCATTGAGTCCGGCGTAGACGCCGTTTGGCCCGGTTGTGACCTCTGGCCTGCAGTCAAGAAGGAGAATGTGAAGGCTTACGTGCAGGCTATTAGGGAATACGGCAAAGGAGCTTCGCCGGCTGTTGGAAGGGTTTAGGTCTCTCGGGCACCCCGATCTTATATGGAAGAAGGAGATAGGTGAATGGACGATAAAAAGGCCATGGTGATCTTTCAGCCCTCAGGCCGAAGGGGAGAAATTCCAAAAGGAATTTCCTTGATCGAAGCCGCCAGGTTGCTCGGTGTGGACATCGAGACCTTGTGCGGGGAGAAGAGGGTTTGTGGGAAGTGCAAGGTCCGGGTCGAAGAAGGGCATTTCCAAAAATTCAATATCCGATCCAGCAAATCTCATGTGAGTCCATGGCAGGAGGAAGAGGAAAAATTCATCGATGCCCAAGGCAGGGAACAGGGCTTTCGTTTGGGTTGTGTGGCCAAAGTGGAAGGGGATGTCCTGATCTTCGTTCCTGAGGAATCGCGTGCGGGAAAACAGGTGGTGAGCAAAAAGGCCCGAGATATTAAAATTGAACATAATCCGGCTGTGAAGATCTACTATGTGGAAGTGCAACCACCCGCCTTTGAGGAGCCCACCGGCGATTTTGAGCGGATATGCAGGCAGCTGGAAAAGGAATACGACCTTAAAGATTTAAAGATCGATATTTTCGCCCTGCGTCAGCTTCCCACGGCCCTGCGCAACGGGCACTGGAAGGTGACCGTCAGTATCTGGAACGACCAGGAGATCATCCGGGTCAGGCCTGGCAAGGTTGAACATGCTTACGGAATCGCCATCGATGTGGGGACGACGACAGTGGCCGGGTATTTCTGCGATCTCAACACCATGGAGGTGGTGGATACGGTCACCCTCATGAACCCCCAGTGCAAGTATGGCGAAGATGTGATGGCCCGCATCACCTTCCACATGACAACGGAAGATGGCCTGGAGCGGATGAGCGCCGATATTATTGAAGGGCTCAATGGATTGATTGGCGACGCCATCAAAAACACGCACCCACCTAAGAAGAAGAAAAAGGATGACGAAGGGAATGAGGAATGGGTGGAGGTGCCAGAAGAGGGGAAAACCTATCTCCGTCTCACCCTGGAGGACGTTGAGGACATAACCATTGGGGGCAACACGGCTATGCACCACATCCTGCTCCAGTTGAACCCGGAATTTGTTGGCCTCGCCCCTTTTCCACCGGTGATCCACCACAGCCTGGACATCAAGGCGAGGGACCTGGGCATTCATGCCAATCCCGGTTCCTATGTGTTCGTGCTTCCCAATGAAGCAGGATTTGTAGGCGCGGATAACGTGGGTGTCTTGATCGCAGAAGAGCCGTATAAGACCGATGAGATCCAGCTTATTATTGACATCGGAACCAATGGCGAGCTGGTTCTGGGGAACAAGGCGAAGATGATATCCTCTTCCTGTGCCACTGGCCCGGCCCTGGAGGGTGCCCAATTGCTGTTTGGTATGCGGGCGGCACCAGGTGCCATTGAGCGGATCAAGATTGATCCTGAGACCCATGAGGTGGATTATAAGGTCATTGGCCGGGATGCCTGGAAGAGCTACTCCAAACCGGGAGAGATGAAAACAAAGGGTATCTGTGGATCAGGCATTCTGGACGTGCTGGCAGAGCTTTACCGGGCAGGCGTGGTTCTGAAGAGCGGAAGATTCAACCCCGAGCAGAAATCCAAACGCTTCCGTAAGAACCCGGACAATGGCCAAGCAGAATTTGTTCTTGCCTGGGCTGAAGAGACGAGCATTGAGAAGGATGTGGTTATTACGCAGCGAGACGTGCGTCAGATTCAGCTAGCCAAAGGAGCACTTCATGCGGGCTGTAAACTCATGATGCGACGTATGGGTATGGACAAGGTGGACAAGATAAAGATTGCGGGCGCATTTGGTACCCATGTGGACAGGGAAAAGGCCCTGATCATGGGATTATTTCCTGATTGTGAGATCGACAAGATCCTCTCTGTGGGAAATGCCGCAGGGGATGGATGCCGTTCCGCGCTATTGAACCGTAGAAAACGTGACGAGGCCAATTGGGTTTCCCGTAATGTGGAATATATTGAACTGACCGTTGAAAAGGACTTTCAAAACGAGTTCATGGGGGCCATGCAAATACCCCATATGAAAGATGAGTTTCCACACCTAAAAGGCCTTGTACCCGACGAAATCCTTACTCAAAAATAGGGGCTTAGGGATTGGCGTCGAAAGTTATGGATTCCTAATGACCGAGGTGATGTGGAGACTGAATCTAATTCTCAGAAAGATATTGTCCGGGTGACAGCTGAGCCGGGGATCTGTGGCTTTTCCTGTGACGTAGAAGCACGCAGAACGGGCTCCCATACCGTCTCTGTTAAGATCAAGGGTTCGGAGTGCGAGCAGGCCCAGCGTCTATCCAGCCTTCTGGAAATGATGAGCATGAAAGATCTTTTTGCCCCGGTAACCCGGAACCCCATTTTTCTTGCTGCCCAGGAAGCGGGCTGTCACCCTTCCTGTCCCATGCCTATTGCCATATTGAAGGCCGCTGAAGTAGCGATGAATATGGCCCTTCCACGGGGAGTGCTGATCAAGTTCAAGCCATAAAAGGCTGGATGGGAGTCCTCTCATTTCTTCCTCCATGTGGCCTTAGGGCGCTTTGCCTTTCTTCCCGTCTCTCACACAACTTTTCCGTTGCGTCAATGTATTTGATAATATAACCTCAAAGTATAATCTTAAATCCATTCCAGAAAAATACCATGTTAAAGAAGGGCTTGATACAGGTCTATACCGGCGACGGCAGGCAGACCCATTTTCCCCCCATGGGACTGAGTCTCCGCGCAGCAGGCCATCACATGCGTACCCATATCTCATGTTTTCTGCCCCATGAGTGGATGGATGCTGCTGACATGGCTACCCGTCTTCTTCAACCGTATCTGGTGATTGAGCATGTAGAGGCGGAAGGTTCTCCCCCCAACGGCAACTGGAATAAGACAACGATTCATAAAATGAGGCAATCTTTGAAAAGGTCGCGAGAGGCCCTTAAAGGCGGAGAATTTGACATCGTCGTACTCAATGGAATCATCGAAATCTGCAGCCAAGGCATAATCTCCTTTGATGATGTGGTTGCGTTGATGAAAGAAAAACCCGAAAACGTGGAATTGGTCCTGACAGGTCCAGGGGCAAATGATGAGATCATAGAAAGGGCCGACCTGGTTACAGAAATGGTCTGCCAGGCCGCAAAAGAGAGACCCCAAAGGGGGAACGAACAGGACATCATAGCGCCTACTGAGGTCGTTACAGGAAATGGCAAGGGCAAGACCACCTATTGTTTAGGGAAAGCGATGATGATGTCCTGTCTGGGTACGCGATCCACCATTCTCCAGTTTATCAAATCTCCGCGGGCCTATGGGGAGGTAAAGGCCATTGCAAGACTACCCCACCTGGAAATTAAGACTATGGGTGAAGGCTTCCTGGATACGCACGCCGCAGTTCCCAGCAAGAAACACCTGGGAACAGCAAGGCGGGCATGGGAAGAGTGCCTCAGAGAAGTCTTTTCCCTCCAGTACGGACTTATCGTCATGGACGAAATAAACATCGCCACATATTACGGACTCGTCAGTGCGGAAAGGGTTCGGGAGGTGCTTTTCTTTAAGCCCGAGAAGCTTCATCTTATCCTGAGTGGTCGAAATGCTCACCTGGAGGTGATGGAAGGCGCATCAAACGTGATTGAGATGAGGGAGATCAAGCACCCTTTCAAGGCAGGGATTAAAGCGAGGAAGGGCATAGAGTTCTAAAGAAGCTGGTTTTCGACAGTCTCAAAATAACCCTTTTTAACCATCCCCTGCCATGTTTTTTATGCAACAATAGGGATAAGATGAAGCAAGGAGGTTAAGAGATGAAAGTTGAGATTTTGGGTCCAGGATGCAAACGTTGCGAGGCCCTTTATGATAATGCCGTCGCTGCTGTCTCGGACATTGATTCGTCAGTCGATATTGAGGTTGAGAAGGTAAAAGACGTGAATTACCTTACTAAAATGGGAGTCTTTATGACACCGGGCCTCGTCGTTGACGGTAAAGTGGCTTCAGTGGGCAAAGTCCTTTCTGTTGGCGAAATTAAAGAAAAGATAAAAGAGAATATGCCCTAGGGAATACCTGGTGCAAGCCCACGCCTCGATGATTATAAAATCAGCATCCTGCATCCCCTCTTACCCTTATGGAGCAATGGGATAGAAAAGGAGTTTATTATGGCGGTCAAAGTCTTGATCAAGAGACGATTCAAAGAGGGCAAAGCCAAAGAGGTTTTTGCGTTGCTCAACAAATTCCGCGCCGAGGCCATGTTGCAGACAGGCTATATCACCGGGGAGAGCCTGATCAATATTGATGACCCGCAAAAAATTCTTGTGATCAGCACTTGGCAAAGTATAGAGAACTGGCTTAAGTGGAAGGAGGACCCGAGAAGAAAGGCTAACGAGGCCAAGTTGCAGCAATATCTGGAAGACCCTACCGAACATGAGGCATACGTTTTCGGGACATACCCCGCAAAAAAACGAGGCTGACATTCCGCTGTGCTATGAAAGTAAATACTTTGGAAGAGATCTGGATCATAGGTGTGGGTCAATTCGGATACCTTGCATTCGAGAGGTTGTCGAAAAGCAGAAAAGAGAGACGTTTCCTCCTTGTGGATTCGGTCAACGAGAACCTGTCTCGGTGTAAGGGCCCGAATCTTATCACGGCGCAGGCAGATGGGGTGGCGTACCTCGAAGAACATCTTCACCCTGACAATTCACCAGATTGGGTCATTCCCGCATTGCCCGTTCACCTGGCTGCGGAGTGGCTCCTACGTCGTATGGGCCCGGCGCAACTCCGCCGCGTTACCTTGCCCCCTGATGTTGAGTCCCTTGTGCCTCATCCTGTGCGTGGATCCGACGGCAACATTTATGTGAGTCACGCCGATTTTAGGTGCCCGGATGATTGTGCTGAGCCTCGGGACTTTTGTACGGTCACTGGAGAGCCAAGAAAGCGTAACATGTTTGAGATCCTGGGTAACTTACAGTTACCTCCCTTTAAAGCTCTGGGCATTCGAAGCCACCAGTTGGGAGCAGGCATCGGGGGTTATCGGCCTCAGCGCCTATTCGCCCTGTTTGACAAAGTGCAGAAAGCCAGAGGCCAACTCCTTGTGAGCACTGCGTGCCGTTGTCATGGCGTCATTACCGGCCTGGAACGGATATAGGCCATGCATCACCGAGTGAATCTCCGCGCGGCTTGCCGCGGGGCATCTGAAACTTACCTAGACAACCTCATCCCCCTTGATGGGGGAGGATTGAAGTGGGGGTGAAAAGCCCAAAGGTCTCACCCTCCCCTTTATCCCCTCCCATCGAGGGAGGGGAATTATAAGGATGCCATTTATCGTCACTCTAAAGAGCGGGGCATTCTGGCATATTATCGCAAATCCAAGCACTTAATGAGAGGGATACTGATATTGGGTCACTTCCCGGTCACAATATAGATATGGCCTCGAGAAAAGGGGCGTGGCCTCACATAGGTACAATCCAGTTCCTTTGGTGGTTCTTGAAAATGACTAAAACATCTTATCAAGACTCTGCCATTGTCCCGGTTATTCCTTGATTTTGTTCAGGCGAAACTGATAATAGGCGTCTCTCACGGCCACATAAGGATCCAGTGCGGCCCTCTTGAGGTCCTCATATTCACCAATAGTGAGGGAGGTGCTATTGACGATATCATAGGCCCTTATTCCCACGTTGTACTTGAACTCAATGACATAGTTCAATGGTTGCGTATAGGTGTCTCCGACGATTCCTACTGTGTCGGTCAGACTGGATGGCCCCACTACGGGCCAGTCGATGTAAAAACCAGGCCCTAATCCGTAGAATCCAAGGGTCTGTCCGAAATCTTCATCCTGTTCATCAATACCCATCTTTTCCGAAGCCACATCAATAAAACCCGCCAATCCACCCGTGGTGTTTACCATAAAACGCGTGGCCTCTCGGCCCGCGCCTTCGAATTTTCCCTGGAGCACACAATTCACAAAGCGGATGGGAAAACCCAAATTGTCAAAAAAGTTCCTCACGCTGATCCGTACAGACTGAGGAAAGATGTAAGCGTACCCGCGGGCGACCGGTTTAAAGAGCCAAAAATAGAGTTTATCGTTAAAATAGAAAAAAGCCCGATTGATCTTCTCAAGGGGATCATAGATGGTCTTCAAGGGCGGAACTGTCTCCTCATCGGCAAATGGGTCAGTGAGGTCCTCCTCAGAATCCTTTGGCTGGGAAGGCTCAGGGGCGGATCTTGTTGCCTGGGCTATGATTAGCTTTTGAGAGATGTGACTTATACGGGTTGGAGTCTGATGACGTCCCCATTTTACTTGATGCACGGAGCGACCGTATTTAAAACGGTCATACACGGCATCTATATCAAGGCCCCTGTCATAACGATCAAATTGTTCCGTCGGCGCCTCTGAAGAGAGGGCCTGGTCCGGACAGACGTCTTCAACGGACTGGCAAAAAGAGAGACTGGGGGGCAGGATGAACCAGAGCGTGGAAACTATGAGTATCCCGCAGATCTTTCTCATGGGAGGGCAGCTCCTTTCTTTGAAAAGCGCAGACCTTCAATCTTTAATCTCTCCTATTCCTCAGCGGCCAATTTATCCTTCAGTCTTTTTACCAGATCTTCATAGGATGACTGCTTAATGATGTTATTGAACTGGACCCGATAGCTCTTAACGAGACTGACACCCACGACCGTGACATCATAGACGTACCAGTCGCTCCCCTTGTATTTAAGGCGGTAATCAACATCGATCTCTCGCTTATCATTGGTCACCACTTTCGCTTTGACGAGCCCATACTTTCCCTTGACGCGCTCCCCCACATAAAGGACCTTTTCTCCGGAATAATCCTCCACCTTGTCCATATAAGTCCGCTCCACCAATTTTCCAAACAGAGGGACGAATGCTCTCTTTTCCTCCTCGGTCCTCTCTTTCCAGTGCTGTGCCAGGGCTCGCCGAGAGAACTCTTCCCAATCAAAACGTTCGTCCACGGCTTCACGAATCCGTCGTTTCCTCTCATCGGCCCGATCAGGGGACTTCAGGGCCGGATCACTCAGAATAGCGATAATCTTATCCGTAGTCCCTTTGATCCGATCCTTAGGCCCTTCTCCCTGTGCCAGGGCTGAGATCGCGAACATCAGAAATAGAACCACAATCGCTTGCAGGAGACCTTTAGGCATTATACATACCTCCGTGTGCACCTTCCTATATTTTCCCGAAAACATAATTCGAGATCAACTGTTCTATGTCGACGGCAGGCTCCGTTTCGAGGATGGCACCGCCAGGCGGAATGATCTCTTCAGAGCCCCCTGGCGATATTTGTATATATTTTTCTCCAATGAGACCCTTGGTTTTCACAGAGGCGATGGCATCTTCCTGTATCTCCAATCCCTCTTTCAGGGTAAGGGCAACCTTGGCCTCATAATTCTCAATCGTGATGGCTTTGACGCGTCCCACCTCCACACCAGCGATCACCACGGACGCCCCCTCCTTCAACCCCCCGGTATTGGAAAAAATGGCATAGATCTCATATCCGTCTCCCCCAAGCACTTCCATCTTTGCCAATTTTATGGAAAGGTATCCAAGGCAAAGAATGCCGGCGAGCACAAATAGTCCCACTGCCAATTCAAGGTCAAATTTCTTCATTTCCTACCTCCTGGCATAAAATCGCTTTGCGATTTTATACAACGCGGCTTCGCCGCTCGGTCCTTAACGTCTTTATTTGTTTAACTTTAGGCACTTTAGTTCACTTTAGTCACTTTTAAGTATTGATCTCAGCTATCAATGGGAATTGGCAGCTGACAAATGACCAATACCAAGGGTTTGCTATCGGTACGATATGGGTCCATCGATCTCTCCTTTTATGAACTGCTGAACAACCGGGTCCTCTGAAGAAACGATCTGTTCAGGCGTTCCCTGAGCCAAAATAACGCCTTCGTGCAGCATGGCCACCCTGTTGACGATCTTAAACACCTTTTCCAATTCATGGGTGACCACGATACCCGTGAACTGTAGCCGCTGATGAAGGTTATCAATAAGGTTCAGAATGGCATGACCAATGATCGGGTCAAGGCCCGTGGTGGGCTCGTCAAAGAGCATGATCTCAGGCGCCCATACCAATTCCCGGGCCAGAGCAGCACGCTTTTTCATTCCCCCGCTAATCTGGGAGGGGTATTTCTCCTCCGCTCCGGAAAGACCCACCTGATCAAGCTCTGCCATGACCTTTTCCTTGATCTCCTTCTCTTGAAGCTTGGTCTTCTCTCTCAGGGGAAAGGCCACGTTGTCAAAAACAGTCATGGAGTCAAAGAGGGCGCCACCCTGAAACAGGAACCCCAGGCGGCTTCTCAATTGGGCGAGGGCTTTCCCTTTGAGAGTGGCCACATCTTTGCCATCCACCAACACGCGCCCTTTATCCGGTTTCATCAACCCGGCCACATGCCTCAGCAGAACGCTCTTCCCAAACCCACTCCTTCCAATCAAAGCAATGACCTCTCCATTTTCTATGTGCAAAGATATACCTTTCAGGACCCTCGAACCATTAAAGGACTTATGGAGGTTTTCAATCTCGATCATGAACGCCGTTCTCCCCGCTCCCACACTGGCCTGCGGCCCGCAGACTTGGGCCCTCTCCGGGCTTCATGCCCTGCGAGCCATAAGCTATCCTTCCATCCTTCCATTATTTCATCTCCCATTTTCAAAATAGGATAGAGGTCATGAAATAATCCCACACAAGGATAAGCACAGCCGCAAGCACGACCGCTTGGGTGGTGGCTTTGCTGACACCTTCGGCTCCAAATCCTGTGTGGATGCCGGTATAGTATCCCTTATAGCAGGAGATCCAGGCAATAATTATTCCGAAACTGAGCGATTTATAGATCCCTTCCATAACGTCTTCCATCTCCACGTAGCTGGCCATCTCGCCAAAGTAGGTGCCTGCCCCCACGCCAAGGAGCTTTACGCCCACCACGTAGCCTCCGAAAATCCCCACCACATCAAAAATGGCTGTGAGTAGGGGAAGGGCAATGATTGCAGCCAGGAGGTTGGGGACCACGAGGTAGCGGTAAGGATTAAGGCCCATCAATTCTATAGCATCGATCTGGTCGCTGATCCTCATGATACCGATTTCGGCCGCAATGGCTGATCCTGCCCTACCCGTTACCATCAAACCGGAAATCACCGGGCCCATCTCTTTTATGAGCGCCAGTGCCACCATGGGTCCAAGAAAGGCCTCAGAACCGAAGCGGCTGAGGGTGTAATAGCCTTGGAGGCCCAAAACCATGCCCGTAAAAGCTCCGGTGAGAAATATGACGAGACAGGACTGCAATCCGATGAAATGGATCTGTTTGAGCATTCGGGAGAACTTTAAGGGGGGAATTGTAGAATAGAAGAAAGCCTTGCCGAGGAAGAGGCCCATAAGGCCTATCCTACTTATGATAAATAGTGCTGTTGCTCCTAGGCGTCTGATGAGTTCCATGACTGAATCGGTCTTTCCCTAGGCTTAAGATGGATCAATAGCCTTGGAGATACCGCACGTTGTTTGATAAATTACCATTTTCAACAAACTTTGACAAGCACAAAATATTATTAGGAAATAATCATACATATATTTTTAAAGCATAATATAACTAACAATATTCTATTAAATTCATTTAAAAATGGTAACTTTCACTCACTGTTTAGACAAACCTAGTCAGAGTACTCCTAGAGACCATTGAAAGAAGCAAGCTAGATTAAGCTCAGAGGAGAGCAGGCTGACTTACGGTGTGACGCAGGATTCTGTGATGGACAGAATCATGGCCTCCGTATCCAGTGAAGCCTGAACCCCGAGGGGAAGGGATATATTTTCCCGGCCATGGCCCACCGGCAGGCCGCTTAGCACGGGAATATGGAAATCGGACACGGTATCCGCCAACACCCGATTTATGGATGCAATGTCCCCACAGCCCTCAAATGTTCCCGCGATGAGCCCCACTAAACCCCTTAGTTGGCCACTCAATCTGAGATGGGTCATCATACGATCAATGCGGTAAAGAGGCTCCTCTTTTTCCTCCACAAACAGTATGGACTTCTTCAGAGACGGCATGAAAGGCGTCCCGAGTAAATGGGAAATGAGACTTAAGTTCCCACCCAGAAGGGTCCCTTTCACCTTACCGGGTACAAGCGTTTTTCCTTTGCTCAGATTCACTTCCCACGTTTTCTCAGATGAGACCAGATCCAAAAAGGACTCCAGGTTTCGGTTTCTGTTCTTAGAAAGTTCTTTGACTATTGTCCCGTGAAAGGTGACAAGACCTGTCTTTTTGTAAATGGCCAAGAGCAGTGCAGTGATATCGCTGTAACCAACGATTATCTTCGGATTCCTACGAATCAATTCAAAGTCAATTTTTTCGAGCAGCCGCAGCGTTCCATACCCACCACGAGCGCAGAAGATGACCTTTACATCTTTATTGTCTAACATGGAATTCAGGTCTTTGAGCCGGGCTTCATCATCCCCGGCCACGTAGTCTTGCTTTTGGTAGAGATGAGGCGAAATGATGACCTTATAACCAAATGACCCTAGAAGGTTTATGCCAGGTTGGATTTCTGGGGGTGTGACAGGTCCGGCCGGCGCAATAACACCTACTGTGTCGCCTTGTCTAAGTTTGGGGGGTTTGAGGTTATTCGGTTGCATGGAAATTGATGTTTGGAGTACTGGAGTCGTGGAGTTTTGGAGTATTGGATTACGATAAAAAAGCAATCTTTCTATCTTTCTTCCACGACTCCATTACTCCATCACTCCAATACTCCAATAGTCCACTGAGCGTTCTTATGCGAACGCAAGAATCTCTGATAAGCTGACGTCCTAACAAGGTTGGGCTGCATCTCAACTGTTCCTCTTATGAATGAGCATCAGGCCCTCAAGGGTCAAAAACTCCTCCACGTGCTCGATGGTCTCAGATTCTTCACAGATGAGGGAAGCAAGACCTCCTGTTGCTACAACCGTTAGGTTATGCCCCACCTCTTTCTTAATTCGGTTTACAATGCCATCAACCAGTCCTGCATATCCATAGATAATGCCCACATTCATGCTGCTAATGGTATCTTTGGCGATGACATTTTTTGGTTTAGCAAAAATCTCCACCCTTGGCAGTTTAGACGCCTTCTGGAAGAGGGCCTCGCAGGAAATGATCACGCCCGGGGCAATAGCGCCTCCGATATAGGCCCCATCCTTTGATACGCAATCAAATGTGGTGGCCGTGCCAAAATCAACCACAACAAGCCCGGTCTTATACTTTTCATAGGCCGCCACAGCGTTCACAATCCTGTCAGCGCCTACCTCCTTGGGATTGTCATACTGGATGGGCATGCCCGTCTTCAGACCCGGCCCTACTATCATGGCTGTAAGGTTGAAATAACGGTGGGCCAGTTCCTCGAAGGCATTTAACAACGGGGGGACAACACAGGAAATAATGATATGGTCAATGTCACTCATCTCTATTTCGGTTGACTTGAATAGGTTCCCTATAAGAATTCCCAATTCATCTGCTGTTGCATCTTTTTCTGTCCTGACTCTCCAGTGCTCAAGGACCTGATCCTTATCAGTCACTCCAAAAACAGTATTCGTATTACCTATGTCAATACAAAACAACATGGTCTTCCTCTAGTTCCAATGTCGACGATTCCTAATCTCGGTCTCCGATCCAAGCTTTCAATTAGCAATGGAGCCTGGAGAATGTCAAATGACAAAAACCCAAGTTCAAGAATTTTCGAACACCCAAGAAACCTAGGAGAGATTTGACATTGGAGCTTTGACATTTGGCATTTTTAGACATTGTAGCTCACTTTGGGCACTTTAGCCCCGCCTGCCACAGCCACCAGGGTTTTACCCCCTGTTTCCTTCCATTTCACCACAATGGGGGCTTTAGCACCCGGTACTATGAGGCATTGGCGGGCAGGTCACCTCTTCAACGCTTCCTCTCCTAATGGCATCAATCATTCTGACCGTCTCCACAGTTTTCTTTACGTTGTGAACCCTGACAATATGGGCACCGTTCAATACGCTTGCAGCCACCGCCGCCATGCTTCCTGTGTCCCGCTCATGGGGCTCTTTGTGGAGAATATGCCCTATAAAGGCCTTGTTGGATGGGCCCAAAAGAATCGGCCTTTCCAAGGCATTGAATTCAGCCAGTTCCCTTATGATTTGCAGATTGTGATCAAAGGTCTTCCCAAAACCAATTCCTGGGTCCACGATGATCATATCCTTCCTGATTCCTCCTGCCACGGCTCTATTTATGGCACCTTTCAAGAAATCCAGAATCTCAGGGATCAAATTTTCATATGTTGGATTTGCCTGCATATCCTTTGGAGTCCCTTGCATATGCATGAGGATGACAGGAACCCCCGCCTCACCTGCCACCGAAATCATTTCAGGATCAAACCGGAACGCACTGATGTCATTAATTATGGAGGCCCCGGCCTTCAAGGCCTGCCGGGCTACTTCGGCCTTACATGTATCGATGCTGATGGGGATTCGTAGGTCTTTGCTGAGGGCCCGGATCACGGGAATGACACGATCCAACTCTTGTTGATCTGAAATTTTTTCTGAATACGGTCGTGTGGACTCACCTCCCACGTCAATAATATCAGCCCCCTCCCCTGCCATAGAGAGTCCATGTTCAATGGCCTTGTCCTGCTGAACATATCTTCCCCCGTCTGAAAAAGAATCGGGGGTCACATTTAAGACCCCCATAATATGCGTTCTTCGCCCCAGCTCGAGCGTGTAATTCCACCAACTCAGGAGAAAAACCTGTCCTTTCAAGATTGTACAGCCTCCGCTTCCTCCTTTGACGAAGCCTCTGCTTCTGCCATGATTTTGTTTATGTCCTCACCGTCCAGGGTTTCCCTCTCCAAAAGAGCGGTGGCCATGCGATGGAGGGTGTCCAGGTTATCTTTGATGAGCGTATAGGCCCTATCGTAGGCGCCTTTTACGATGTTCTTCACCTCTTCATCAATTTTTTGAGCGGTCAGTTCGCTATAATCCCTGTGCTGCGCTATCTCTCTACCCAAGAATATTTGTTCCTCCCTTTTGCCGAAGGTGAGAGGGCCCAGATTGTCACTCATACCAAAGTCACAGACCATTTTTCTTGCCAGATCAGATGCCTTTTCAATATCGTTTCCTGCCCCTGTTGTCTGGATATTGAGCACAATTTCTTCTGCAACTCTTCCACCCATCAAAATGCAAATATTATTCAGAAGGTAATCCTTAGGATATGTGTGCTTTTCATCTATGGGCAGCTGTTGTGTCAATCCAAGGGCTCGGCCTCGAGGAATTATGGTCACCTTGTGAATCGGATCTGTCTTGGGAATAAGCTTAGCAACGAGGGTATGCCCTGCCTCATGATAGGCCGTGGTCTTCTTTTCTTCATCACTGATGATCATACTCTTCCGCTCAGTGCCCATCATGACCTTGTCCTTGGCATCTTCTAGTTCGGCCATCTCCACCTTGTCTTTACCTCGTCTCGCAGCCATGAGCGCCGCTTCATTCACCATGTTTTCAATGTCTGCGCCAGTAAATCCTGGAGTCCCTCTAGCGAGCACGGAGAGATCCACGTTATCTCCCAAGACTGTTTTCTTGACATGCACCTTAAAGATTTGCTCCCTACCTTTTATATCTGGCACAGGAACAACCACCTGTCTGTCGAATCGCCCCGGCCTCAGGAGTGCCGGATCAAGCACGTCCGGCCTGTTCGTGGCAGAGATGAGAATGACACCCTCGTTAGACTCAAAACCATCCATTTCCACGAGAAGCTGGTTCAGGGTCTGTTCTCTTTCATCGTGTCCACCACCCAATCCAGCGCCTCTATGGCGTCCCACCGCATCGATCTCATCCATAAATATGATGCAAGGCGCGTTTTTCTTTCCCTGCACAAAGAGGTCTCTCACCCTTGAGGCACCCACGCCCACAAACATCTCCACAAAGTCCGATCCACTTATGCTGAAGAAAGGAACGCCCGCTTCACCGGCTATGGCCCTGGCCAGAAGCGTTTTACCCGTTCCCGGTGCTCCGACCAGAAGGACGCCTTTTGGTATTCTTCCCCCCAATCTCGTGAATTTCTTGGGATCCCGGAGAAATTCGATGGTCTCTTGCAGCTCTTCCTTTGCCTCATCAATGCCCGCCACATCATCAAAGGTGACCTTTTGCTGCGCATCCGTCATGAGCCTTGCACGGCTCTTTCCAAAGGAGAGGGCCTTGCCTCCTCCCACCTGCATCTGCCGCATGAAAAAGATCCAGACACCAATCAGCAAAAGCATGGGAACCCAGGAGAGAAAGACTTGAAACCAGGATGAGTCTTCTTCGGGTTTGGCCGACATTCTAACCCCTTTGCTTCTGAGGAGCTTTATGAGTTCAGGGTCTTTGGGTGCATAAGTCTTAAATGGCCCTTGAGATGATCTGCCTGAAATATCATCACCTTGGATGGTCACCTCGGTCACACTTCCACTTTCCACCATACCCAAAAAGTCGCTGTAGCTAACGGTCAGTCTGCTCTTGTCTGGTTGTTTAAAGATCTGAAATAGCATGATCATCATCAAACTGATGACCAGCCAGAGGGCAAGGTTTTTATAAAATGGGTTCAATTGAATAAAACCTCCTATAAATTAAAAGAACACCCAAAATTTGTTCATCTATTATTATAATTACATTTTTGGAAAATTCTATATTATCTTAAAAAGAATCTGTATGGATAATAGCATATATAGCTCCTTTTGCACACCTCGTAGAAAATCGTAAAACGATTTTATCGCTTGATATATTTTCCTGATTGGGTTAATCCTTCATCTCAATTTTCCGTAACACCTTAGCCTATTGAAACCGCCGTGCAAGAACTCTTGGCGGGCTAAGCGGGGTTCAAACGCCTAGAGTATTATAACTTTCCTTATTTTGGAGTCTGTTATGAATGATTTGATTAGCATTGAAGGTGTGAAAAAGACCATCTTTGGCGCGGGTTCGCTTGCTCAGATTGCGGAGGAGTGCAAGGCATTGAAAGGATCCAGAGTGCTTTTGGTTATCGATCGCGGGCTGTGGAAGACTGACCTTCGTTCAAGGGTGGAGGAATTGCTGAGAAAAGCCCGCATAAAGACCTACTTGTATCCTGAAGTGACGCCTGAACCGGCCCCTGCCCTTGCCGATGATGGAGCCCAGCTTGCCAAAAAGGAAAAGGTGAGTTGTGTCATCGGAATCGGTGGAGGCAGCACCATGGATGTGGCCAAGGCCATCGCCGTTTTGGTGAAGAACGGAGGGAAAGCCGTTGATTATATTGGGCTTGGTCTTGTGCCAAAACCGGGCCTTCCTTCCATCATGGTACCAACCACTGCGGGTACAGGCAGTGAGGTCACCTTCACCTCTGTGTTCACCATGCGCGAAACAAAGGCCAAAGGGGGGATCAATAGCCCCTATCTCTATCCTCACACCGCCATCCTGGATCCAGAACTGACCCTCGAGCTTTCTCCTGAAGTGACTGCGTATACGGGAATGGATGCCCTCACCCATGCCATTGAGTCTTTCACTTCTCTTCAGGCCCATTTCATGAGTGAACCCATTTCATACAAAGCCATTGAGACCATATCCTCAAACCTGAGGGGAGCCGTTTTCAATGGGGCAGATTATGGATTCAGAGAAAACATGATGCAAGGGAGCTATCTGGCGGGACTGGGACTGGCCATGTCTGGCGTGGGAGCTGTTCATGCCCTCGCCTATCCTCTAGGGGCCTTGTTTGATATTCCGCATGGAATCGCCAATGCCCTGATGCTACCCTATGTCCTTGAATACAACTATCCAGGGAACTTGGACAAGTTTTCCTTAATAGCTATCGCTATGGACGAGGGGGATTCTTTGTCATCCCCTCGGGAACTGGCTGCTCGCGCTGCTCAAGCGGTTTTTGACCTATCTGCTGATATCGGAATACCCCAGAACTTGAAGGAAATAAACATTCCAGAAGATGCCATACCCGAGATGGCAGAGGCTGCTATGAAGGTGACTAGGCCCATAGA
>Ga0209427_10000909_pt1 | contig 33021 bp, 25 predicted proteins | sample DeeMarSWOR136_30_FD_187465 | JGI IMG/M metagenome (GOLD analysis project Ga0209427, IMG submission 187465) | Marine sediment microbial communities from White Oak River estuary, North Carolina - WOR-1-36_30 (SPAdes) (version 2) | ecosystem: Environmental > Aquatic > Marine > Intertidal zone >...
TTCAAAACAAATAAATTTACACTTTACTCCTTTATCATTAGGTAATCAGGGAGAAATCAGAACTATTGTCACATATGTGAATAATAAAGATTTTGTTAGAGTAATAGATTCTGAGCCGATAGTTATCAAGTTGGATGATATAACCATAAATCCCAAAATAATTCCCAGTTCTTATATTAAAGAATTTTCTCAAATTCCAGGTATGAAGAGAGCAATAAAAAGCCTTGGTGTTGGAATATCAGGTAAGGCTGATCCTGATTTATACTTCAATATTTTAGAACAAATTTTTATAAGGAACAATCTCCAACTAATAGCAAAAGATCCAGTTAAAAAAATTATTTGGTACTTTGGAGCCGATTTGGAATCGAGAAATGATGTTCTAGTAATAGGTCAGATTGTGTTTGATAAGGTAGAGATAATCGCTACTTCTAAGAATCATCATATACTTATTTTGTTTTTAACCCTATTCTCACATGAATTTAAAGAGCAAATTCTTCTAAGAGAATTTGTATCTTTTCAAGAACAGATTTACGATTTAGAATGTAAATACTGTGGAGCTATACTTCCTTTATTCCCCAAAAGAGGAGAACAAATCGTTTGTAAGAATTGTAATTACGAACAAATTGTATGGTAATTAATATTTTGGCAATAAGGAATTATTTAAATTATCTTATCTCATTAAAATCAAAAAAAAATTAAGATTTTTTTACTAATTTCTTTTTAGAAATATAAATCAGTGACGTCATTACCAAACCTATAAAAAACCAAAAAAAGCTCCCTAAAGAAATGCTTTCCTTAGAACTAGTCTTTAATACTAGCCAATACTTCCACAAATCACGATTGTTGGCATCATCATCAATATCAACAGCAACTAAATTATCTGTGATACCATTCTTGTTAAATGTCCATGTATAAACTAAATCTGTGGAACTTCTATATCCATAGAATGTAGATATTCCTTGTATCGTCATGTATCCTTTAATACTGAAGAATCCATTATAAAAGTCCATTAAACCGTCTGTAAAGCCATCTCTATAATTTAATGGAAAAATAAGTCCATGATCATCAACGAAGTTATAAAGCGTTGTAGTATTTGTTTCAGAATCAAAGCTAACGAATGTATCATTGTTCAGAAGGGTAGTTGTTAATTGCGTTAAACTATTATATCTGGTAATGTTAACTATTAGTTCGGTAGTATTACCCCCGTCCAACATACTTATAGAAATTATCTTTATTTTTATTTCAGAATCTTCTGGCAGAAAACCAAAAGTAGATTGCTTAACAACCCAAGTGTATGTTTTACCTTCTATAACACCCCATTCTATTTCATCATTAGCAGGATGTAAGTTTGCATAGCTTAAAGATGATAGAGTTATAGGTAAGATTAGGCTCATTAGTGCTAAAAATACAATTAGTAATTTTTTACTTTTCATATTTTTGGATGCAAGATTTATTCATATTATATAATATTGCTATGAAAGATTATTTAAACATTTCTGCTGATTAAGTGCAAAATATACAATAAAATTGTATTATACCTAGATTTTATGCATTTTTAATTGACTTTTTTCGTTTAAATGAGAGTAAATCTAAGAAATCTTGCATTTTTTTAACTTGATAGTCTCTTTCTATCTTAATTTCTACTCATTTGATGTTTTGATTGCTACTTTCTTCCGTTTTACTATCTTTTACATATAGTAAAAATCCTAGATCTAGCATCTCCATAATTGATCGAATTTCTTATTTCTTTAAATATTTCTTCACTTTCATCCAAATATAAGAAAGTAAATCTGAAAAGAGCTATAAGTATTCCAAATTTCAACGAATATGACATTTCCATAAAAAATTCCAAACTTGCAAGAGATTGATCATCTTCATAATTCCGATTTTTGTCGTTAAACTTTTTGTATTTTTTTCTTAATTAAATCAAGTATGTATCAAAATCTTTAAATATCTGAAAGATTAATATCTATATAATAAACTCTGTAATAATAACAAAAATCAATAAAATTTATCATTAAATTATAAAAAAGTGGAGGAATTTAAAATGTCAGAATATATTAGTTGGAGTCCTATTCGAAGATTAATGAAACACAATGGGGCCATTATCGTTGCACGCGATGCCGTAGATGAATTAGTTGATTGGATGGGTCAATCAGCTGAAAAAATCACAAAAACCGCATTAACCTTAACAAAGCATGCCAAAAGAAAGAAAGTGACTCGGGACGACATCCTTTTAGCAATTAAATACTTCTAGATAACCTAGAGGGACGAGAAGCTTTATTTATTATTTCCTTTTTTTTTTTTTAAATTTTTCTAAATCTAAGTTTCAATTTAATTTTAAAATTAAAAATAGGTAATTTGAAATTGGTTTAATGAAGAACAACTCCACCACATATACTTATAATTTGGCCAGTCATATAGTTTGAATCATCTGATACCAAGAAAGAAATTATTCCATTAACATCTTCAGCCGTTCCCACTCGCCGTAAAAGAGGTTTCATGTTAATCGCATTCCAAAAATTCTGAATTAATGTTGGATCGTTATTGTATATTGGTGTGACATGATAACCTGGGCAAATTGCGTTCACCGTTATACTAGGTGCTAATTCTTTAGCCAAAACTTTTGTTAACATTATGAGTGCTGCTTTGCTACAACTATAAATTCCAATACCAGGCATTGGATCTAAACCAGCAATAGAAGAAACATTAATAATTTTTCCTCTTAGAGGCTTTAAATTTCTCTGGGTTATCATAACTTTCCCAGCGTATTTTGATACTAACCAAGCTCCTTTAAAATTAATATCCATTAATTTTTGCATATCCTCTTCAGAAATGTCAAGAATCGAAGTACCCTTTCCACCAATTCCAGCATTATTGATAACTGCATGGAGCTCTTTTTTTTCAGTTACAATTTCTGAAATCATAGATGAGACAAAATTAGAATCAGATACATCTCCAGTTTTTATTAAAACGTCAATATGAAATTTTTTTAACATTTTTTCAGTTTCGATCAATTTGCTTTCAGTTCTCCCGTTTAAAATTATGTTATATCCTTCTTCTGCTAATCGTATTGCCATTGCTCTACCAAGCCCAGAACCTGAGCCTGTGATCAAAATATTTTTAGGATTCACTTTCCATTTTTACCTCATTTTAATGATTGGAATAAATAAGAAGTATTAAATTCGTTGATGAGAAACCCAGTTATCCAATTTTACACCTTTTCTACGAAGCCTTAAATTAAGAGCTCCTGTATGGAGCATTAAGTGACGAAGGTTATAGAGTAAGGAACTTAAAACGCTATTTCCGTGCCATTCAAATACAGAGTGCTGTATTAATTCATCTGAAGTTAGATGCTCAAATCGATATTTAGCTTTTTCTTTAATCTCTTTTAGATATGCTAATAATTGGTCGCTTGTTAAAGCTATTTCTGGTTTTTTATTTAATTGCTCAAGATGTGATGAAGCATCACCGAACTTTGATTTGAAACTTACACGAGCTTCTTTTGATTCCGAAAGATACCAATCCAAGAACCACATTACGTGATAAGCTACATGCCAAAAGGGTGGTCCATTGGTTCTTTCATCCCATACTTCTTTTGGGCAACTTTTTAAGTTTTGCTCCAACATAGCGATTGCAGCGCCATATTGCTCGCGAATTGCATTTAATATTATTTTAAACGATTCATTCATGGTTTTCTCAACTAAAAGCAATTAATTATCATTTCTAAGGTCATATTATAGTTTTTAATCTTTCTTCTTTTTTAATATTCTAGTAGAAATTTTAAATGGAAAAGTTTTTTAAAGACTCTAATGAGATCATTTACAATAATATAATCCTTAACTTTAAGAATAATAGAACTAAGGGCAAAGTAATGGATAAATTCGACCTGATAAAAAAGGCATTAAAAGCAGAACCCACCGAGAAGGTTCCCTATGCAATTTGGAAACATTTCCCAGAATATGATAAATCTCCCGAAGGACTTTTAAAGGCACAGATGGAATTTCAAACCAAATTCGATTCTGATATAATGAAAATCTCAATCTCTGGTCGTGCTTTTGCTAATGATTTTGGGGCAGAGTTGGGAGGTTATGATCCAGATTCAGGTTCAAGAATTTGTGTAAAATATCCAATTAAAAGGCTAGAGGATTGGGAGAATGTTAAGACAGTTGATATAACAACGGGTGAATTTGGAAATCAAATTATAGCAATGAAATTAATTCATCAGCAAGTTAATGGAAAAATCCCAACCATGATGACCGTCTTTTCTCCTTTTATGGTAGCATCCCAAATCGATCCTAATATGATTTTGCATTATAGAGAGGACCCTCAGCTAATTGGAGAACAATTTAAAGTAGTAATCACTGCCATGACAGATTTCGCAAAAGCCTCATTAGATGCAGGAGCAGATGGTCTTTTTTTGGCCACACAGCATTTCAACAATAAATTAACCGAAAACGAGCGGATGGAACTTGAATTTGTACCTATGAAGTCATTAATTAAAAAGACTGTGAAAAAAAATAATTTTCTAGTTCTCCATCTCCATGGTGACGATCCCGATTTCAATTTAGCAACTAAACTACCTATAAACGCTATAAATTGGCATGATCAACAAACAAAGCCAAATCTTTCTGAAGCAAGAAAAATCTTTAAAGGTGGGCTTCTGGGAGGTTTAAACGCTGAATCTTGGAAAGATATATCTAATCCCGAAGAAGTTTCATCAATGATCTCTTCAATTTACAAAAATTTCAATAGTACAGGATTAATACTCGCTCCCGGTTGTGTTATTCCTCAGTTCGTAAGTGATTTTATTATAGAAATTGCCGTTAACACAATAAAAAATCTCAAAAAATAATTAATTTAAGAATTATTGTATTAACTAATAGAATGGCAGATGTTTTTTAAAGAGTAAACTGTTGTTAAAATCTATGTTGTAGTATTTTCAGTGTGAACTTTGAATGCAAAAATATATTACTGAATATTTTAATGATGATATAGCTATAACCGCAAAGTATAAAGGTCCTAAATTTGATGCCCATGTTCATTTAGGGAGTATCGACGGGATTCATAATTTAATTAAGTTCAGGGAAGAGTTTAATATAAAGAAATCAGTCGGTATTGTCTGGGGAAATGGTTATGATGAATTAGAAGCAAGGTTCCCTGATAAGTTTGTGTTAGCTAAATATTTTAGAAGTAGGGAACTTTTTAAAGCAAAACCAAACCTGAGTTTAACATTAGATTCAATTGAAAAGATTTATCACCAAGGATATCCAGTTGTTAAATTCTGGTTCGGACCGAGAGTGAGAGATTTTGTAAGAGATCAATTTAAAATAGATCCACCAATGATCAAATTAACTGATCCTTTTTTCAAATCAATATTTGCTAAGATAGAAGAACTAGGGCTAACATTATTAATTCATGTAAGTGATCCAGATCTTTGGTATGAGAAAGTATATCAGCCAGTTAGTCGATATGGTACAAAAAGAGAACACATAGATGATTTTGAGGAGATTTTAACAATGTTTCCTAACTTAAAAGTACAACAAGCCCATTTTGGGAGTCAGCCAGAAGATCTTGAAAACCTTGCGAGATGGTTTGAATTATATCCAAATTACTATATTGATACATCTTCAGCAAGATGGATGGCACGAGAACTTGGTAGGCAACCAAAAAAAGCCAGAGAGTTCTTTATAAAATATTCAAATAGAATTCTTTTTGGGACAGATCTTGTGCAAGACCGAAACAAACCGATTTCGGAATATTATCGAACTCGTTATTTCACCTTTCAAGCAATGTTAGAAAGTCCCTGTCGAGATGTTCCATTACCGTTTCCGGATCCAGAGAATAATAATAATACAAAGATAAATGGTTTGGATCTTCCACTCGATGTTCTTAAGAAAATTTACTGGGAAAATGCAATTAAGTTCTACAAACTTAAATGAGTAACATATTACAAAAAGATCTCTATCCCTGGAGGAAGCCATGGTTTGTAAATTCGATAATAATCATTAAAGAAATTAGATAAACCATTTTTTAAACATAAATCTAACCAATGAAATACTGCCTCTTGACCATGTTTCTCCTTAGATATTTTTCCGAACATATTGCTCAAATAACTTGAAATAACATTTTTATCCTCTGGGGTTCTATTAATTGATTGAGTTTCTAAAATAGTATCAATCTCTCTCATATATAATTGAAAATTCTTTAAAATTTCTATTAAATTAGCCCTTTCCATAACTGGATCCTCTGATTTATCGACTATACGATTAAATTTCCCCAAATTTTTCATCAAGTCCTTTATTTTGTTTAGAAAATGAGGGATATTTAATTTGATTAAATCTTTTTCTAATTTCCTCGTGATAAATGTATTCATTGTTACTTTATTATAAAAATAAATTATAGGTAAAGAAATATCTTTATCAAAATGTCTAATTAGAGGAATTCCCATCGTGTAATATCTTGTTTCACCTGTACCTGCAATATGTATCATTGGTTGGATAGTTTTTGAAACTAAATACTGACGTGATTCAACTCTAGGAGTAAAAAAAGGTACATGCTCAGAAAGATCAGGATTGTTTTTATCGAGACTAAAATCTTTTAAATTCCCGCATTGATTGCAATTGCATTTAACATGGATCATAGAAGTATAATCTTGACAAGACAATTCCAATCTTTTACAGTGACATTGTTCACTATCACATTCATAAAAGAAAGGAACAAAATCACTTCTAATATCTCTAAGAGGACTATGAATATTGTGTTCTATAAACTGATTTCTCAAATCATTATAAATCTCAACATATTTCTGTTGATTTTCTAATAAAGTCTCATAAAATGGTGTTAATAACTTCTTATATTCTAAATCTGAAGCAGAAATGAAAAGATATCCTTGATCAAAGACAATATTGGAAATTGTCCCAATTATGTTGATGAACCAATCTGTATAGTTTTTGGAATTGTTATGTGCAATTTTAATTAATCGAATTGCCTCTTCTAACCGTTCTTCTAATAGTTTTTTATGCCAATTATCATCTAAACAAGAATTTATAGAATTTGAGTATTTTCTTCTAATTTCTTGGAATTTTTCTAAGAGATAAGATACAGACGGTAGCGGAACATCTCTAATTCTCATCCCTAGAAATTCCTTTTCTATTTCAGGTTTTATTGAAATTGAAAAACCATTGGGTGAGTCACTTTGTGAAAATTTAGTTTTTATTAATTCAGGATGGACCTGATCATAATCAGCAACGTAAAAAATTGGAATTATAGAATTATCGAGATCTGCAAAAGTTGCCCCACATGCAATTTTATTAAAAAGAAACCTTTCCCCTCCCAAAAATTTAGGTTGATGTGAAACCTCTAAATTCAAACAATCATCACTCGTAAGAAAATTTTCCACATATCTCTTAGCTTTATCAGTCAGTAAATTATATTTCTTATTTGTGTTTTCAAAAATTTTGCCTAATGCTAATTTCATTTCATTATAGTTAATATCCTTTTTTATTTCCTTTTTATTGTTTTTGGCAAGCAGAATAGCATCTTTCATTGATTGAGGTATAAGATCCTTCATACCTTCGGAAATCCAAGACCTTTTTCCCTCTAAAGCATATAAAAGGTAATATTCTAATGGATCTTCGAATTTATCGTTTGACATCTCTAACTTACCTAAAATTTAAAATTTTCAAAATCCACCAAAAGATATTCTGGATTAATGAATCCCTCTGCGTACTTGACTCCGATTTGATATCCTAAATATCCTGCGCGTTCTCTTATATAATCAAAAATCCTTAAATACTTCTTATTATCAATAAATTGTGATTTATAGACTTTAAGGGCATTCATTTTTTCCTCAATAGAGTCAGAAATATCGATTAAAAAGTCAACTTTTCGATTCTTATCCCTTATATGTGAATGATCAAAATAAAACACGTATTTGGGGGAATATTCTGGATATTCGGATTCGGTTTTCGTTAATTTTGCTTGAAATTTGGCGGCATTTACAATTTGATGACAAGCAATGTGGTCTGGGTGCCAATCATTTGAAGGATGGGTAATAAGAATATTAGGTTTATATTTTCTAATCACTTCAGAAACTTTTTTCCTATTCTCTATTGTATTTTCAATATATCTATTTGTCATATCTAAAGTAATTCTTACATCCAGATGTAAAATCTCAGAAGCTGCTTTTGCTTCAGCCATTCGTTTTTCAACAGTACCGAATGGGGTTGGTTCTCCGTTTGATAAATCTAAAATTCCGATTTTTTTACCTTTTTTCTTATAATGGGCAATTGTTCCTCCACATCCAATTTCCGCATCATCTGGATGGGCTCCTATCACCAAAACATCTAGTTTAAGAGTCATTTTAATCTATTAAGTTTCTAATTCTCTAATTTGTGTAAAAATTGCTTCTTGTATTTTTTTGAAGTTATATTTATTAATATCATCCACACTATTGAAATAATTTGAAAAAATAGACTCAAAGACATTAAAATTTGTCTTTAAGGGAGTATTCAAGAGTGATTCTATTAATTGTATATATTTTTCAATTCTTTCTTCTCCCTTTTTAAATAAAAAGTTATCTTTAGCATTTTTTAAAACTGAATTTCTGTCTTTATATATTACAGGGACTCCTATCTCAATAATTTTATATCCTTTTTTCATTGATTTAATCCAAATTTCGATGGGTATTTCATATCCCTTTATTTTTAAGTCCAAATCATTTATTGCATTGCAATCATATGCCTTTAATCCGCAGAATGCATCCGTAATAGAAAATCCAATAGTATTGAGAATTCCTGTGATGATTGTATTAACAAGAAATCTATCTTTCCATGGATTTTGCCAGAAGAGGTCTGAATTTTTATATCTTGAACCAGAAATAATCTTTTCTTGTGGGTTCGTAAGAATTAGGTCAATAAACTTATATAAACACTTTGGTTCGTGTTGTCCATCCATATCAATCGATATAATCCAGGAAAACTTCATTTCCTTGGCATAATTAAAACCATTTATAAGTGTATACCCATAACCCATATTTTTTTTAAAATTAATAATGGTAAAAAAGGAATCTTTATTGTTCTTTTCTAAAATACGCTTAGTCCTGTCGGTGGAACCATCATTTATAATAAGGATTTCCAAATTTAAATTTTTTTTTTCCTGGAGATTTTTTTTTACATCCCGAAGATGTTCTATTATATGCTCAATGTTTTCTTCTTCATTAAAGCATGGTATAAGTAAAAGAATATTAATTTTTTCTTCAGATATGCCGAACAACCCCTCTTTCTTTATGAATATTCATTGAACTAATACATCTTAACTTTTAGTATTGTTGATTATTATTTATAAAAGTTTGTTAATTTATGGTATTTACTTCCCAAAAGATTATATTAATAAAAAGAAGAGCCAATAAAAACCGATAAATATTAAAAAAGAAATAAAAATCGGTTTTGCCAAGATTACAACAACTTTTTTGAAATCAGTCTCAAAATAGTCTGTACTGTAAGTAACACATGGATGAATAGGGGTGATTAGATATCCTAAAGAAATTGAAACGTAGATAAAAATGAAATCTAAAAGCGGCATTGGAATAGTAGCATTTTGTGCGAGATAAATGGGAATTAGGATTGAAATTGGTAATTGAATCCGTCCCGTTGCGAATCCTAGAAAGAAACCGATCAAGATTAAAAGAAAGACCGATAAATTTAGGCTAGCAATTTCATCAGAAGCGCCAGAAAGAATAAACACCTCTAAAAATAGAAACATGGAAAATATTATGAGTGGAAAACGCCAGATTTTCATTCTTTTCGATATGATTTTAATAATTGAGATTTTCAAGTTTCCAAATCTTAAAGCTAACCCAATACTAAAAATAAGGGCAACAGAAAGAAATAATTCAGGAATACGAGGATTAAATACAATTCTTATAACAATATCTATTATTGGAGCGATAATAATTGGAAGCATGTTATGAAATGCTCTTTTAAAATCTCTTTCTCCTAGTTCTGAAAAAGGAGAAACATCTTTTATCAACGTGAAATATCCTATTAACCACATTATTATCATACATGGCAAAAGTCCAAGTACAATTATATAGAGATTAATACCAGTAAGATCGCTAGCAAAAATTAATGCAGAAGATAAAGGATAAATCACGATTAGCATATGTCGATACCAAACATTGATTGATACCTTTTTGCTTGCTTCTTCTTCAGAATCAATTTGTTCTACAATAGGTGCTGACATCAAAGCTCCTCCTGCCACGGGTAATAAGCCATATAAAGCAGGGATGACCATAAGAGAAGTTTTACGTGAAATCCGCATTTTTCGAATCATTTCAATCATTAATCCAGATTCCTCCATAATCCCTCCTAAGATAGCTATAAGAGTAACTATTAACATTAATAATAGAACAGTTAAATCTGTTATTGCATTAGTAAATGATTGTATAATGTTCGCACCTGCTAAAAAAGCAAAACCTACAGCACCTAAAGAAAGTGTAACCCCTAACTCATATTTAGAAAGAATCATGACTAAGCCAATAATGATGATAAAACTCAACCATGCAGGTAACATATCTTTGAAAATGCTTGGCTTTTTGATAATATTTCGAATTTCCTTCTTACTTTAGAGATCTATGAAATCAAAAAATTTTTTTTATTCTTTTTTTTATTAAAACTGAATGAAACAAGTTTATCATGGAATATTTTTAATTGAAGAGAAGGGAATATTTAGACCCTCTGATAATATTTTTATCATCGCTGGCAAGGATGGTATAATTTTTGATGCAGGCTATGGTAATAAAAGATCGGTAAGACAGTTCTTAAAAAAATACAAATTGATTGAAAATCATTATAAAAAACAAAAGATTAAATTTAGAATCACGCGTATAATCGTGTCTCATGCACATTCAGATCATTTTAGCGGTCTTAACGAAATTAGCAATGCTCTGGGATTAAAAATTATATTGACAAAAAATATTGCTGATAAAATAAGAGATAAAATCAGTTTCAATAAAAGTTTTCAAGTTAACGATTATGAAGATAATTTGAGACTTAATAAAAGTGTCATACGTAGAATTTGGAGAATCTTAAGGAATTGGGGTGAACAAACGGTATATAAAAGGATATTTGGAATTTCCTATCTAAATAAGCCAGATGAAATAATAGAAGAAAATTCAGTAATTTGGATTAATGGGGAAGAATGGTCTATTTTTGCTTCTCCGGGGCATTCTCCCGATCATATTTCTCTTTATAATGAAGAAAAGGGAGTTCTTTTTTCAGGTGACAATGTACTAAATATGCGTTCTACGTGGCTTGGACCTCCAGAGTCTAATATTGATGAGTATTTAGCAACTATTCAACGATTTCAAAAATTACCTAAACTAGAATTAATTTTACCTGCTCATGGTGACATTATTGAAAACCCAAAAGATACCCTTACTGCGATTTTAGAACGTATGAAAGAGAGGGAGGATCAAATAATAAATATGCTTAAAAGGCATTCAGAGGATGGTTTATCACCAGAACAACTCACTAAGATAATATACCCTAAAGAGAGAAAATTCATTCGAATAATAGCACGAGATTGGATTGTGTTGACCTTAAAAAAGTTGGAAAAAGAGGGAAGTATTGAGCGTAAAATTATGAGAAAGAAGATCTTATTTCTTCCAGTTGAAGATAAAAATGAATAATTCTTCAGGCTAGAGTTCTGATTTTAAACTTTCTAATATAGACTATAATATAACCAGCAGGAACTGCAATAATAAAGCCCAGTATTGGAGATTTGAAAATAAGAATAATACTCCCAATTGGGTAAAGTAAACGAATAACGAATTTTATTATTCGATTCTTTAAGGATTTCCTTCTAATTATTTGAATTGAATATTGTAGAATTGAGGGAATCCAGCATAGAACGAAAAAGATAAGAATTATCAGGAAATTAATATGCTCTACTATAAAATAGTAGAATAAATTTCCTAAAATTAACCCAATAATGGCGCCCAGAGCAAAAGCAAAACATCCAATGCAAACTGCATATTTAAATATATAAAATACGTGATTATCGAAGTCATCGCGTTCTGGATTGTGATGTGCTAACCAAGAGATTATTATTTTATCTTTTGGGAGCCCATTCTTTTGAATATGCATTTTTCTATTTCTCAAGCAAAAAAATTCATTTTAAATTGATTTCTAGCAGTCACAATCACAATCATCACAGGCACAAGCGAGAGGAAATATACAACATTGTCCCTTAGTTCCTATTGTAAGTAATATAAAGCCTACTATTATCAGTGTTATTCCCGTATTGAAATTTAATCCCCCATTAATCATTGTTGTTACTCCTCCAATCATTAATATTAAACCAATTAAAGCTACAACGATAAGAACAGCTAATGCTTGATTCGTACTCATTGGTGATCTTGAAGTTGTTGAATATGGTCTTGAAGGTGTAGGACCTTGTACAGTTCGAGGTTTTACTTGAATTGGGAATTCAAGAGAATGACCAACACCAGATTTTACTGTAGCAATTAATGCAAAATAACCAACATAAATAGGTCTTATAATAAATGAACCACTAACTTTTTGTCCACTTAGGATTGTTCCGTAATAATGGTATCCAGATATTAATTCATCAGGGTGTAACCCAGAAAGCTGCACTTCTACACTCGGTATAGAATTTTGACTTTTGTTATGAATAATTACTTCAAACTCATTTGAAGTATCTGGAGATAAAAATACGGCAGAAGTATCTCCCCCAAGAGAAAGTTCAAGTTCGGATTCTGCAGTTGAATCATCACTTGTAGTAGAGGGCTCCTTGAGAATCTCTCTCACTTCTTTTAAATCTTCCCCACAATGAGGGCAAAATTTCGCTTCATCAGATATGGTTGCACCACATGCTGTACAATACATTTCAAATCATATTTTGTCTTATTGATTTCAATTTTTTACTAATAATAAAGAATAGGAAGATACTTTTAAATTTAAACATAGGTATTCTATCAATTGTTGAAATTCAGGAGTTTATTTCTAAATTAATAAAAAATCCTTATTAGATCTTTCTCAATGTTATTTTATAATAATCTTACAGTGATATTGGTTTTAAAAGCAGAAAAATAAATTATCTCTATAATATGCAAAGTGACTCAAAGAAGTATTTTAATGGACCATATCTTAAAAAAGATGTCGTTCATTATCGACATTATCAATATAATATTGTAAATAGCTGTAAAAATAAAAATTCTCTAGTAATTTTACCAACAGGATTAGGAAAAACAATAATTGCTATTCTATTAGTTGCTACTTCTCTAAAGAAATATCCGAAAGCAAAAATAATAATCCTTGCTCCAACTAGACCCTTAATTTCTCAGCATAAAGCTTCTTGTGAGAAATTTCTTAGCATTAATTCAGAAGAAATTACATCATTCACAGGAAAGATATCTCCAGAAAAGAGAATCCTTTTATTTAAAAAATCAAGGATTATAATTTCTACACCTCAAGTAATAATCAATGATTTATTAAGAGGGCGCTATGAATTAAAACATGTTTCATTAATTGTCTTCGATGAAGCTCACAAAACAAAAGGAAAATACTCTTATAATTTAATTTCAAAAGAATATCTTCGTATTTGTAGTGATCCATTGATTTTAGGATTAACGGCATCACCTGGAAAAGATTACGAGCGTATTCAATTAATATGTGACAATTTGCATATTGAGAATATTGTTTTTAGAAATTATGAGGATGAGGACGTAAAGGATTATGTATATGATGTAGACACCTACATAAGTTTAGTGAGCCTATCGGCAAGAATACTGGAACTAAGCCAAATTTGGCAAAATTTATTTAGTAAATTTTTAAGATTTTTTATAGATCGAAATTTAATTAATCCTTACAAGAAATATTACTCAAAATTAGATTTTCTGAGAATTACACACGATTTAACCCTTTCTTTTCAATATAAAAAAGATTTTATCTCAGAAGAGGAGTATTTAGATTGTTTATTTTACCAAGATCCAAAAATCATCGATATTATTAATGAGAATAATATTGATATTAATTCAGTATTTTCTTATTGCTCAAGTTGTATTTCATTACTACATGCTAAGGATTTAATTGAAACCCAAGACATCTCTCTTTTTATATCTTTTTTAGAGAGAATTAAATTCAAAGCTGAAAAGGGAATGTTATCTGCAAAGAGAATAGTGAACTCTAAACATTTTAAATATGTTAATTCAGCAATTGAAGAAGAAAATCTGTCAAATAGTACTCATCCAAAATTAAATAAGGTTATTTCAATCATACGTGAAGAAATCGAGGAATTTAACAACAAAAAAATCATAATTTTTACACAATTTCGAGAGATGGCAGAATTTCTGAAGAATAAACTTATGATTGAATTTCAAAATAAATTAAATATTGAGAAATTTATTGGTCAATCTTCTAAAATTGATGATATGGGATATTCTCAAAAAGTGCAAACCGAGATTTTACAAAATTTTAGAGAAGATAAAATCAATATATTAATTGCGACTAGTGTTGCAGAAGAAGGAATAGATATTCCAAACGTAGACGCTATAATATTTTATGAACCTGTCCCTTCTGAGATTAGATTAATTCAAAGGCGCGGAAGAACTGGCCGTTTTGCCCCAGGAAGATGTTATATTCTTATTACTGAAGATACAGTTGATATTCCTTTCTACATTGTTGCCAGGAGAAAAGAGGGCACTATGAAATCAATTTTAACGAATTATGAGCAAATTCAATTAAGTGAGAATTTAGAACGTAAATCAATTATATTCTCAACGCCAGAAATTAAAAATTGTTCTGATTTAGAACTGATCCAAAATTTTAATGAAAGAAGAGATAAAGAAAAAGAAATTCTAGCAAACCGTTCTATTGAGGATATACTTAACCAATTAGATGAATTTTGTAATAGTAATGATTATGAAAAACTAAAGGAATATGGTGTTACTTTTTATTCGGATTTAATAAAAATGGAACTCCCTTCTATGAAAAAAAGGATATTAAAAATTAAAGGAAAAAAAAGTACTTCTCAAGGTAATCGAAAAATATATCTCAATAAAAATATAAAATCATTAATCAATCTAGTAAAAAATTATGGAATCGAAGGCAAATTAGATTATAAAGAATTGCTTGAACTTGCAAAGCAGGAAGAAATAGTGGATCGTAAATTTAATATTCACTTTAATCAAGCATGTTTTCAGGGGTATCTAAGAAAAAAAGATAATTTTGTTCATTTAATTATGGACTATGATTGACACATCTATGAGTTAAACTTATGATATAGAATTTAAAGAAAAAAATGGATTATTTTATTTTTTCATCTTTTTTTCTTAGAAAATAGAATCCTAAAACTAGAAGAGTTATTAATACTGGAAAAATAATAACTGCAGGATTTCCCCCACTGAAGAGAAATAAATAATATGAAATTGTTAAGATTGAGGCGAAAAAAGCTATTATGCTTCCATATTGACTAGCAAAATTTTTAAGATGACGCATAACCATATTTACTTTAAAATTCGTGCTTTTAATTACTTCTAATTCGGTCTCGTCTAAATCATCTAAAATTTCTGGATTTTCGTAATAAATCCCAAACCTAGGATCATATTTACCATGTAAATCTCCTGTACTTATTAAAAATAATAGGTGGTTTTGGATATCTTGTTTCCTTATTTTTAATTCATTATTTAAGAATCCTGTGGTTAAAAATTCATTTGCAACTGCTTTAATAGTCATATCGATATAGGATTTCAAGATTAGTCTCTCTAATGATTTTACTTTCTCATTTAGGATCTCATTATATTCGTTAATAAATTTGTTAAAATCTTCTAAAATAAATCTAGATTGTTGGTTAAAGTTTTTTGATTGCTTATCATATTCCTTTATCTTTATTGTGGCATTTCTCGTTATTTCTTTGACTTCAGCTCCAATATTCTTAGCTCTTCTCTGAATTAATAAATTAATTTTCTTAAATTCTTTTATTTCAATATTATCCTCTACCTTTCTTTCGAGATTACCTAGTAATTGGCTTAATTTAATTTTACTATTATTAATGAAATCTAATAATTTCCCACGTAAAAATTCATTTTTCATAACTTCAATTTGATCATTGACTTTTTCAACCTTATTGTTGAATTCCTCTAAAAATTCTTTCTTCTTCTTAACAAACATTTCTCTTATCTCTGGTATTAATTTATCCGAACCCTCTGTCTTATTTCCAGTATTTCTTATTTCATTTTCGATAGCATCTTCAATTTGCCTTGACTTTTCTCTTAATTCTTGCCTTGTAGTTCTAAATTCTTCATCAATTTTTACGTATGATTCACTCTCTTCAGACATTTTTAAAAATTTGTTATAATATTCTTTTAACTCTAATTTAAGTGTATTATATTGCTGTTCAATGTAATTTTGCATAGAATTAAAGAGCTTTAAATTAGAATTTATTTTATTAATCGCATTTTCATCATTCTCTATTACTGATTCGAAATATTCTTTGGTTTCAAGGAATTCTTGTCTTTCTTGATTTAATTGAAGCTCATTAACTTTATCATAAAACTTTTTTGGGAGAGATTCTTCAAGAACTCTTAAATCACTGATTCTATTTTGGAGTTCTGACATGTTTGTGTTTAAAGTTAGATTTCTAATACTTGAATCATAGAGAGCTAATATCTTTCCAACTTTTTCTCTATTCAATTTTAATAATTGATTTTCAATATAATTTCTTAATTCTTTATTTAAATAATAAAAATCAGTATATATTAGAATGGTCTTTTCATTTTCGTTCAATTCAGCATTAATTTTAGAAATCTCTATCATATCTTTTAATTTTTTAATTAAAACCCTGCATGAAAGTTTAACCTCATCTTTTAGATCTATTAATTTAATATTATTAGTTTTTTTCTCAACTGCCATTACATTTAATCTATTAGATATAATATCATTGACAAACTCATCTTTTAAATCAGAAATCTCATTTTGAAAGAAACTAGTGAATTTCTCCCACTGTAGGATTGTTAATTCGGATTTCTCTTTAAAATTTTCAATATTTTTATCACAATTACTAAATTTTTTTGAATAAATTTTATTCACTTTATCAAAATTAGATTCAAGAAGGTCAAATTCTTTACTTACATCATCAATTTTTAATTTATTTGATTGAATAAATTTACTCTTAATATTAGCTAACTCTGTTTTCAGTTTAATAACCTCTTGTGAAACAAAATCATCAAAATCTTTTACTTCAGATCTATTTCTCTCCTCTATGACTTTATCTTTCAATGATTGCGATTGTTTGGCTATGGAGTCAATAACTGTTGATTCTAAATTTTCAAGATTATCCTGTAAATGCTTTAGTAGTAAATACAGCTTCTGTTTTTCTTTTATCTTATCTTTAACAAGAGATTGAAGGTTTTTAATTTCAGATAATTTTTCATTTAATAAAACATCCGATTCTTTTCTAATGACATCGAATGCTTCTTGAAATTGATTTTCTACTATTTTACTTTTAATAGTTTCACCAATTTCTGAAATATCATTATTCAATTTCTCATTAATTGTAATAATCTTTTTTAAATTCTCTCTAAAAAATTGGAATCCCTCATGATAAAATTTATATTCATTTTCGTATTTTTCTTTAATCCTTACCCAATTATTAATAATTTCTCGATGATTTTCAACAATTTCTTTTTCAGTTGTTGTGATTTGCTGTGAAATATTAAATATTATTTCATCATATTTGCTAATATCATCGATTATGAGATTTAATTGAGGAACCAATAGATTAAATTTATTTTCGATATATTCTTTCTCAAGAGTTTCACTAAAAAGTTTCTTAAAACTATCAATTTTTTTGTTTAAATCCTCATCAATTACAATAAGCTTCTCTTTCAAGTTTTCGAGTAAAATCTTTAAATTTCTTATTGTTTCTTTTTCCTGGATCTTACTTTTTAGAAATGAATCAGTTTCTACTAGCTTATTTTGTAGAGTAGAATATACTTTATTCCATTGAGCTATTTCAGTCCCTAATATAGCACGAATATTACTAAAATATAACACTTCATTAAATGAGTTTTCAATGTTTTCATTTAAGAAATCAGCTTCCATTACAGCATCTCTTATTATAAATTTCAATCTCTCCTTGGCATAATCGATTTCATCAATTAAAAGATAACTATCTATTTCTTCCCTTATTTGAATTCCTATATTTTTGAGTTTTAAAGTCATATTATATATATCATTCTTTATGTCCTCTAGCTTCTCTTTTTCTTCCGAAATCCTTTCTGTATTTATTGCTGTGTCTGATACAATTACTTTTTCCAGAAAACTATTTAAATTGAAATTATATTTCGTCTTAGCCAAGAATACTTTTTTAGGTCTAATCTCACCTTTAAAGAAATTTCTCGAAATCATATCTTTAATTACTGGAAAAATATCTTCTTTTAGCTTGAGATGTTCAAAATTTGTAGGTCTATATCTCTTAAACATATCTGAAAGAGAAACAATACTTTTTGTACTAACTTGACTATAGAACATTTGAATGAACTCTTGTTTTCCTTTACTCAGATTTCGAACATAATTCTTGAATTCATTATTATTATCTAAAATCCTTATATTGAAATTATAATTGAGATTAATATATGAGATGATTTCTTCAATATCATTGGATAATCCAAATGTAGTCTTTAACTGTTTAAGATCAATATAATTCTCTTTTTCTAATCCCTTAAACAACACCCTTTCTATTTCTTCAATAAATTTTTTCCAGATAAAGGATAAAAGGATTATCATTTTTGAAGTTTCCATCAAGTGAATACTTGTCCAATTTTTCTTAACTGCTAAAATCTCATTTATTTTAGAATTGATATAAAAATATACACCTGATGGATTATAATCCAATAACCATGAATAAACATTAAGTGTATAAACAATCCAAAAGGTTTCATTAAGATTTTCTGTTTGATTAAAACTAAATCCCCCCGTCTCTTTTTGAAACTGAAGAAGATACTGAATTTCTTTATCTTTAACTTCTGATTCAAAATCCAAATATTTCAAGCATAAAAATCTATAGAATAATGTTTCCGTCTTTTTTTTACTATCAGCGATATAGGACCGGAATTGGTCTTTGCTATTTCGAATATCTATTCCTAAAAGGGTGAAAATTTCCAATACATAAAAAAGAGTCCTTGTTACAGAAATTTCCTTACAAATTTCACAATCTTTATCATGACAATGTAAAAATGAATTTCCTTTTCTAAGTGATATAATATAATTTTTAATCTCTTCTTTAATATGATTCTGACCCTCAGAGGTAAAATATTCTTTTAAAAGTCCTAAACTTTTCAAACTGCCTAATGCTAAATAAGTTGAGTAAATATCGGGTTGTTTTTGAGGATTCAGTGAAAATTTAAAACCTATTTGCTCATTTTGTCTAATTTCACACTTTTTAATATATCTAAAGATCTCATTTCTAACTTTTTTCTTTTCTTCTTTAATATATTTTCTTAATAATGTAAACCAGAAAACATTTTCTAGGTTTACGTCAGGCTCATCTAATAAATTATCCTTGAAGTAATTATAGAACGTAACTAATTTATTAAAGTCTCTTAGGTAAAAATTTCCTATATTTCTTTTTTTAATGTTAATAAATGATAAAAATGGTTCTTTTTTAAATTTAGTAATATACGGATAAGCAGACTTCTGTTCTACATTAAGCAAATTAAGATAACTCCAAAAAACTAAATTTTATTATTTTGTAATAAATGAAAATCTTGACATATATTTTTTATGAAATAAAAAATAATCTGTTTGATTTATCCTAAAACCTACGATCTACTTAAAACTACATAAAACATTTCTTAGGATTATTATAAAACATTCCTAGTGTATCATAGAGAGAGAATAATAGTTTTTAGAAATTAACTCGCTCTATGTTAGCACTAGATGAGGGGTGGGCACGTTTTCTATTATAATAAATCAAAATAGCGCCTATTATTACTGAAACTGCAATAACATAGAATAAGACATTTAGTGCACTTGGTGATTTTGATTGTTCTACATACACATATCTCACCTCAGAGATACCTATATTCTCATTTGTAGAAGAATCCTTAGCTACTACTTTGAAAACATATATTTCTTTGTTTGGGTATGATGTTATATTACCCCATGAGAAAATCCATTCATTTTCGTCGACTAAACTCATTGAACCATTAAAAAGTGAAGAACTAGTATTTGAAATTTCCAATTTTACATTTCCAGGTAAAGGAGGATTATCATCTAAAACATTTACAATTATATCATAAAACTTACCCTTAATAGTTATATTGTCGGTATCTGGTTGAACAAAGGTGATAACAGGTGGAGATGTATCATTATTAGCAGATTTAATCCTATCTATGAATGTTCTTACGTCCAATACATCATCAATATTAATTTTATTTAAGGATGTTTGAGGAAAAATAAGAACTGTAAAATTGACAAAACAGATGACGACCAGGAGTACAATATTAATTGTTCTCTTTGGGATCATAGCACTCATTTGTGATTCCATACTAATAATGTATTAAATTAGATTAAATTCTAAGTTTCATATAAACTTAAGTTAGAAAAGTATGAGTTGTTAGAATCTGTCAATAATATAATCTATATAAAAATTAATTATAGAAAAAAGAAAGGAGTTATAATTGAGGCGTATTATTGAAACTCCAAGTGTCACTTATCCCTAAGTAGTCCTGCATTAAAGGTGATTGAATATCGTTTATTGTTAACATTTCTCCTGAAGGGATCTTATCTTTAGCGTAATTAAAAGCAGTTTCTATAGTTTTATTTTGATTTAATTGATCCCAAAAATGATGAAAGAACCAGGATCCTGCAAAACCGTCAGCATTATTGGTATCTCGCCAATACCACGAAAAAAGGTCTGTTGTCGATGTAATTAAAGTGGTTTTAGGCAGGTCATACCAGGTATTCGGATATTGTTGAAGAAAATTACCACTAAAACAAATATCAATATTTATCATCATTCTTTTACAAGTAATTTGATTTACGAGAGTAAAAAAATCAAATTCTGTTATATAACTGTCATCTGCTTCAAAATGAAACGTTGCATTACCATCACCGAATATTTTATTTGAACCATGATCTACTATATAGATAATTAATTGGTCGTTTTCTGTAATATTAGAAGCAAAAGAATTAGGTTTATTAACATCTAATTCATCCTTAAATCTACTAGCGTTCACAGAATCGTTTGCTATATCAATGGAAGCACCAATTAAAGCATCAGTCGGTCCATCTATATATATTTTACCATCAATATCATCTTTAAAATAGAGCATTAATAAGATATTATAATCTTTGTATCCATGATTCTTTAAAATCCAATATACCTGGAGTGCTTGTGCTGCGAAGCCGTCTGAATTTATTTTTCCTGGTGGAGGAATTGGATTTATGGGATTTGTTACATTGACTGAAATCCAACGTTCTACTCTCACATCATCAAAGAGCACCTGTTCACCACTATTCATGATTCCTTCGACAGATAAAACTAATTCTAATTGTGTTATTACATTCCCAGTGGAATTATTGCAAATACCCGTCACACTTAAAAAATCCCATTGACCCAATGTATCATATATCCCCGTTGACCAATCAGTTCTTACTACATCATTGCTCGAGTTCAGCCAACGTAATCCTACTCTCACTCCCGCACCCGGTTCCATTATTGTCACAGGAAACCCTGAATAGGTTGAGATATTAATCCAAGCTGAAAGGTTGTAAGTAGCATATTCAAACAAAGGATAAAATTTAGTCCAATTATAAGCAAACTCCAAATAAACATAACCAGTTGCAAGAGCAATTAATTGTAAAGCTCCGGGAAGACCATCATGACCATTTTGATAATTATTATCTGGTCCTCCATACCCATTAGTCTGATTACTCCATGCCCAGTTACTTGATTCAGCACTAAAATTTGCATCCTCACCATCATTAAAATCATCCTCTCCTTCACTTTTATGGAAGTCATTTGCACTACTGAGAATAATAGCTTTTCTATCACCTGGAATTGGTTCTCTTCGCGTTGTAGGAAGGTATAAGGGAAATAAGGAGAATATTAAGACCAACATCAATATGAATACAACCAACGGTACGTATTTCTTTATTTTTTTTTTCGATTCCATATAATATCACTTAATATTAGTTTGAATTGAATTATAAAACATTGATTAAATAAATTGTACCCTTAAAGTAGAATTACACGAATTATTAATTTAAATCTTACTTATTTTACTATTAAGAATCTATTCATCTTAAAAAGTATATAATAAAAATGAATATCAAAAAAAATAATAGAGCAAATTGCTCATTTTTTTGGTTTTTCTTTTAAAATTTCTTCCATATTCTCTCGAATTGAGGGTAGTAAGAAATCTTTCTCATTAGGATTTTGTAATATATCTAAAAGATTATATTCGGTAATCATTTGAAGAACTCCCATAACGACCATACCATGCTCGTACTGTTCGTTCGCATCGGACAAATTCCTCCAGCAAAATGGGCATTCTGTCGTTAAAATATCTGCTCCAACAGCATTCGCCTCATCACATCGAAGACTTGCAGTTTTAATAGAAAATTCAGGGTATCCCGCCCTTACTCCACCACCTGCTCCGCAACACATACTATTAAGCTTTATACGATACATTTCCTTGAACTCTATACCTACATCTTCTTCAAGTTTCCTAAGAATAATACGTGGAACTTCATACCATTCTTCAATCGCGTCTCTAATTTTCCTACTTTCTATCATAAGATTACTTGACTTCTCAATCATCTCTTGTTCCATATCAACTGCGAAATGTCTCCCTGTGTGACAAGGATCATGATAGGTAACAACTTTTCCCTTTAATTCCTTATTTGGCTTGAATTTGATTTTTTCTTGCTGGATTAATCTTGCCACAAGCTCAAATGCATGTTGCGTTTTGAAAGGAAGTTTTTCATCTTCGCTCATCCATTTTGGATAATCAATAGTAAATGTTCTGTAGCATCCAGCACAACTGAAGTAAACCATTTTTACGTTTTTAAATGCTTCAAGGTTTTTTCTCATTAATTCTTGTGCTGTACCGACAGCTCCAATCCTGAAAAATGGGCTTCCACAACATACTTCGTCATCAACTAATGTGAAATCCATACCTAGTTGTTCAAATAATTTTGCAGTTGCAATAGCAACTTCTACTTGGCGATAACTAGCGGTGCATCCTACATAATAAGCAATTTTAGCATCTTTATTATTGATAAACTTTTCTAAGCCTGCGTCTTTAGCCCATTTTAGGCGTTCAGCCGCAGCCCCACCATATGGATTATTTCGTTCTTTCACCAAGTTATCGACTAATTCGTGCTTATCGATCATCGGTACTCCAGATTCCATACATGCAGCTCTTAAAGCTTCTATTATGTCTACAGTACGAATTTTATTTTCACACTGAGCTGAACACTGGCCGCACGTAATGCATGGTAAAATAACATCCCGAACTTCTTCATTGAATTCTAAGTCACCATTTAAGATAGAACGAGCAATCCACATTTTACCTGCATTCCAAAAAGCTTCCCACCCATATTCAATACCAGCTGGACAAGCATCTACTATACCTTCATAAAGTACAGTTCCTTGCTTACCAGCAAATTCACCAATGCCTTCTCTATCTGGTTCACCACTGTAAGCGGATCTGCACGCTTTACAATGAATACATTTATAAATATCTTTTTCTAATTCTTCTAATCTTTTCATTCCTGTTTTTGCCATTTTTTATCTCCCTCCATTATTTATGGAAGAGCTAGTCTTCCTGGATGCATTATCATATTGGGATCTACGAGTTTCTTGAAAGCTCTCAAATATTTCCAGTACATTGCAGCTTGGTAGTATGCTTGTACATGAATATATGGATCAGGGCGATAATTGAGCCACCCTTGTTTTAACGCATATTCAGTAGTCTCCCTATTTAATTCCTGAACCTTCTCAAAATTTTTAGGATCTCTACTATCAAAACAAACGATAGGCATACATATGGCTTGTCTACATCGCTCAATAGATGCAATCCACATTACTGGTGGAAATCCATATTTTTCCATAGCTTTTGTATACATCTCGGCGAAATGTGCGCATTCTGGCCATGGAGTATACCATGTAATAAATAAGAAACCTGCTTCCCAGAAGCTATATGGAATAGCAATCTTATTTGGTTTTTTCATCCTGCTTGCGATCTGTTTGGGATGGAGTTGTTGTTTTATAATTGCATCAGGATTTTTTGCTCTTTTCTTAAAATCTTCTGCCATTTTATCGATTCTGTTAGTAGCATAATCTAATTCTTCTTGAGTTTGTGCCCATGTTTCCCAATTCATCCACCATTGAGAGATTCCTATATCTTTATAGAAAGCGTAGTCATGTGGTATCTTATCTTTGGGCCAACGTGCCATCACAATCGGGTAATTTCCTCCTTGGACCATTACAGTGTGGTGTGAGATACCAAATTCTTGTTTAGCAACTTCAAGAGTTAAATTTTGCATATCGTACGGATTATCCATACCCCAGACGACTACCGTTTTAAATTTTGGGTGTGGATAAATCTTAACTGCAGCTTTAGTTATTACACCAAGTGAACCTTGGGATCCCATTAAAAAGCTCCACATATCAGGACCTAAACCATATTTATAAAATGGTTTGGCAGTTGGTAATGCCCAAGAACCTGTTCGCACAACATCACCATTAGGGAATACTATTTCTCCGCACATGAAGTTATCTCCTTGTGGACCAACACTAGAAGTATAAAGGGAAAAGCCTCTATCTATCGCATCACCCATAACAGTTGCAGCAGGAGGTGCACCATCAGGAATTGGAGGTGCCCAATCAGGATGGTATTTGTGCATATAAGCCCAAAGTTCACCATTAGTAACCCCTGGTTCTATGATGCAAAAGCGATTTTCTTCATCAATCTCAATGATACGTTTCATTCTCCCTAAATCGAGCAGAACTCCTCCAGGTTTTATCGTTGGACAAGCAAAACCCCCCGATAATCCACCAGAAACAGGGCTAACCGCTATTTTTTCTTGGGTGCAATATACCAAAATTTTACGTATCTCTTCTACATACTTTGGTCGGATAACAATATCCGGAATTTGACTCTCTAAGCCCATAACAGATTTTGATAAGTAAGAAGCAGTAATCGCCTTGTTATTTGTAGCATATTCTTTTCCGACAATACCAATCATAGCTTCTAAATCTTTTTCATCTGGTAATTTATAGCTCATAATTTCCAACCTTTTAATATTTCTTCAGTTTATAGTTTTTTTATATATAAATTTAATATTTTGGTAAATTAAGTACTGAATTTTAAATTTTCTTATATCTTTTTCATAAAAAAGGTGAATTTAGCTTATAGAATTTCTGTGTGCAATTTAATACAAATTAGCAAAATATTAGAAATTCTTAATTTAGTACTAGTAGAAATAGTAATATCGCTGATTTACAAAGAGGGAATTTTAAATCTTCTGATCTAATTCTAAACGACTATCAAATTCGCTATAATTAAGATTCATCGAATTTTTTTGACGTCTTTTGTCATTAATAATAAAACGTTGAAATAATTTATTTTCTTCTTCAATAAACTCCCAAAATTCATCATATAATTCTTTCATTGTTTTCTTTTTATTCTCTTTTTCAATTTCTTGAACTTTATTTACGTGTTCATCAAATTTTAATAAATCACTGCCTTCCACCCGATTTTTAAAAATTTCATTGTATACTTCTTCATTTTGTTTAAATATTTTAACCCCATTGCCTAATTTTCTTGAATTTTCATTATTTAGTTCAAAATCTACTTTTTGATATCCCCGAATTTGTAAATTCTTATCTACGAAAACTTGAAAATGATGAGGGCAAATTAATCCTTTCTGGATTGAAATTGTGGTTAAATGGGAGCTTCTATTTAATTCTCTTTTTGGTACACCAATAAGATCCCTTGTTTCACAAATAGGGCACACAATCTGTATTTTTTGAGTAGTGACTGGGACTTGCATTATATTTTAGGAATATAGATACTATTCACATATTTGTTATATATTGGAATTAAAATATTTAAACTCCAGAATTTAATAGCGATAAACTCCATTTGTCAAATTTTCAAGGATTAGAACCCAATCTTTAAGTTAAAAATATTCTTTTTCTAAGTAGTATATCATAACCTTATATTTCATTATAAATGTTGATTGATGTGTTAGAAATGGATGTTTTTTTCAACCCCAAAACAGTGGCAATTATTGGTGCTTCCGAAAAACCTAGATTTGGTGGAGGAACAACCTTTTACCTGTTAAATTCAAAATTTAAAACATATCCTATTAATATAAACAGTGATACAATTTTAGGACACAAGGCTTATAAAAATATTAAAGATGTACCTGATGAAATTGACTTAGCGATAATTATTATTGGAAATGAATATGTTCTACAATCTGTTAAAGATTGTATAGAAAAAGGTGTAAAAGGGATTATTATTGAATCTGCTGGTTTTGCAGAAACAGGTATCGAAAAATATGCTAAAATTCAAAATGAATTAGTAGAAGTCATTAAACAATCGAAAATTAGAGTAATAGGTCCAAATTGTGTAGGAGTTTCTAATTTTAGCAATCAATTTACATCTTCAGATATGGATTTTACAACTCCAAAAGGTTACATCGCAGTGATTGCTCAATCAGGTGTGTTAGGAAACGTTTTTATAGATTGGGCTAACAGTCAAGGGATCTTTTTTTCAAAAACAGCAACAATTGGGAATAAGGTCGATGTTGACGAAGTTGATCTATTAGATTATTTAAATGAAGATCCTGAAACAACAGTAATAACGCTTTACTTAGAAGGAACAAAAAGAGGTAGGGAGTTGAAAAAAGTATTTGGAAGGATGAAGAAACCGGTAATAATCTTGAAAAATGGAAGGAGTGAAATTGGGTCAAGAGCAGTTAACAGTCATACTAGTTCAATAGCCGGAAATGATAGAATCTATGATGCTCTATTTAAACAGTATCCAAATGTTTTCAGAGTTGACAACTTCTATGAGTTATTTAATATTGCTCATGTTTTTGCTACACAACCTTTACCAAAAGGTAAAAATATTGCCATAGTTACTGGTTCAGGAAGTTTAGGTGCTTTAGCATGTGATGAGATAGAGAAACAAGGACTAATTCTTGCCAATTTAACAGATGAAACGATCGGAATCATAAGATCAGTAATACCCAATTGGGTGTCAATTGGAGGTACTATTGATTTAGGGCCTTCAATGTTTCAGACTTTTATTCCATCTATTAAGGCAATTTTTAAAGATAAAAATGTAGATTGTGTTCTTTTTATATTTTCAGTTCCAAGAGTACCACTTCAACGTATGGGAGCTAATAGGTTAGAAGGCTTTAGGATACATATGAAGGTTTTGAAACAAGCTGCTGACGAATTTAAAAAACCATGTATTATTGTGGCATTTGGTTCAAGATGGATTTTCGACTACGTAAAAGATGCTACAGAATATTCAAAATCTGATCTAACCATACCAATTATGACTCAGATAAATCATGCGATAAAGGCATTTAGATTCATGAATGAATATAATAAATCATTTTATAATGATAAAAAATAGAAGAAATTAGTTGAATTTCTACTCTTATTTTCAAAGCTTTAATTTTTTGAATTTTAAAAACTGGACTCCAAATTTTTTTAATTTAAGCAAAATCACATTATAATTAAGAAAAAATAATAAAAAATAAGTGATTGAGAAATGAGTGATGTATACATTTTTGGAGTGTCATGGGAAGAGATTGTGAATTGGTATTTAGCTCAACCAATTTATGGACAAATCCTGGTTTTAGTTGGCTTTTTTGCTCTATTAGCCTTAGCAGTGGTTATCGCATATTATATCATAAAGGGAATCGCATATTTAGTATATTATCTTATTAAAGGAGTATATTATCTTTTAAAAGGAATTGGACTGCTGTTCTACAAACTATTTGAAGCTTTATATTATGCTATTTCGGGAAAACAAAAACCTGAGACTGCTTCTGTACCAGATCAACAAGCTCCACCTCAAGTCGAAAAGGAACCAGAACCAATAATTCCTGTTCAAAAATCATATCAAAATGTTCATCCTGATGTTGGTTTTTGTAGTGAATGTGGTAGTAAATTCTCAGATTCAATGATTCAAACTTTATCTAGAAAAGGATTTGTTTATTGTATTCATTGTGGAAAAGGTTTCCAATCTATTTCTATGAAAATTGAGTCCTAATAATTTTTTTTAATTTATCTGTTTTTAATTTTTCAATTAAATAAAAAATCTACTTACCTTAATAGCTAAAGGTTAAGAAGAAAACTTAAATACCGTCTCTTTTTTTAATTTAATAATTTTTTAATTGTCTTTATTAATGATTTTTATGACAAAAACTCAAAAAATTGTATTAATAGGTGCTGGGAGTGCTGCTTTTGGACCACCCTCACTTATGGATTTGTATTCAAGTAAATTACTTTCTGGATCAACGATCGTTCTCCATGACATCAATAGAGAGAAGTTAGAAAGAGTATATGATATTGTCATAAAAGAAAATGAGATTAGGGGAAATAAATTTATTGTAGAGAAAACACTAAGTCGCAAAAAAGGATTGGAAGATGCTGATTTCGTTATAGTTGCTATTGAAAATGGAGATAGATTTCTCTTACGACGGCAAGACAATGCAATTCCCCGAAGTTTTGGTTCTACAGAAATCATGGCCGAAAATGGAGGCCCTGGAGGATTTTTTCATTCAGCACGTCAAATTCCTGAACATATACGGATAGGAAAAGATATAATGAAATTTTGTCCTAATGCTCTTCTAATAGTATATTCTAACCCCATCTCGAGAATATGTTTAGCACTAAGTAGATCCGTTCCCGAATTGAAATTTGTGGGATTGTGTCATCAATTAGCTCTCTTAACAAGAAGCTTTTTGCCCGATATGCTAAAAAAGGAAATGTCTGAACTAAAATTAACTACAGGAGGTTTAAATCATTTTGCATTTCTTTTAGGGTTAGAAGGAACCTCAACTGGTAAAGATTTAATGCCAGAATTCAATTCAAAATGTAAACAATATTTTAAAGATAAGCGGGATAGATTTCATTATGCTGATCTGACATTTGAGATATATAAAAGGACTGGATACTTCTGCTATGCCGGAGATAACCATGTTTGTGAATATCTTCAATTTGGATCTCAATATACCAAAATAAAGGATATATTAGACTGGTTAGATAGAATGGAAAATGGGAAGATAAATATAAACAAATGGTTAGAGCAAAATCATAAAAAATTAATGAATGGTGGATATCCAAAAGATGGTCTTTTTCTAAATCTTCGTTCTGGAGAACGGGGTATACCTATTATAGAGGCAATTCTTACAAACAAAAATTCGTATGAAAGGGCAGTTAACATACCAAACATTGGGATTATTAATAACCTTCCTCAAGATCTTGTAATAGAATGTTCTGCAACTGTTAACCATGATGGTATTCATGGTATAAAACTTGGTAATATTCCTAAAAGTATTGCTGGTTTATTAAGGATTGAAGCATCCATACAAGATGTTTGTGTAGAGGCAATTCTAAAAAAATCAAAAGACTTAGCTATAGCTTGCCTTGCGATGGATGTTAATTGTGGTAGTTTTGGGATGGCTGAAGCTATATTTAATGAGATGAATAGTGTTCAGAAAGAGTATCTACCTAAATTCAAGTAAATCCTAAATATATTTTTTTAATTGTAGACATTTTACTAATTCTAAGTGATATTTTTTACTTATTTAAATACTTTTTTTATAAATATCTTTTCCCTAAATCTCCAAAATTATAAGAAAACAATTCAAGCAAGATTGTGCTATGAATTTACATTAAAATTATTCTTTCTTTTAAATTTTAAAATACAAGTCTTAATTTATATACTACCCTTTTATAAAAAGATTAATATATAAGATCGATAGATTATATCTCACAACAATTTATAAAAAAGGTTAAGGATATGAGAAGTAAAAATTTGAAATTATCATTAAACATTTCAATAATAATTACTCTTGTTGTTTTTGGTGTGTTTATAATTCCTAGAAGTGTTGGTACTCCTTTACCAAAAACATCTAGTATTGGCATTGATGGGATTATTACTGAAGATGAGTGGTCGGATGCGGATTGGAATATCTCTTTTTATCTAGATGTCAACAATACAGCAGATTGGAACGGAAAAATTAATGTTGATGGGAATAATACTATGTACCTCGGACAAGACAGGAGTAATCTTTATATTGCACTTGATCTTTGGTGTGATAGATCTGATAATTCAACTGGAGAATGGGTTGGTGTATGGTTAAATACGATAAATAGAACTTTCGATGACCTTACAGCATGGATGGGTTATCTAAATGACGGTGCAGAATCACTAATCCACAATGTAGAAACAGATCAACCTTGGGATCCCTTTAAAGATTATGATACAGGTCATACTCAATATTTGGAAGATGACAATGCATATACATCCATATATGGAGAAACTGAAGGAACTTGGAGTAACTTCCAATATTTTTGGCGTGATGACTTCAATATTACTTCCGAATTAGTAAGTTCGGATCACTTATATAGATTAGATTTTTCAATTGATATAGATGACTGGTGGCCCTATTTTGAAGTGTATGATGTGATTCAAGGAATGGAAGTTGATATACGTACAAAATCAAATATTACTATAGATAATCATGACATTATTTTCTGGTATAATGATGGATCAATGCCTCCAATGACAGATAGTGATCAAGTTAAGCCTTTAAATAAAGGAACTTCTTACCAAACGGAAGGGATTACCTATGGTATGGGAAATTTGACCACTGACCACCAATTCAAGTTTAGTTTGATCGGAAATCATACAGATCCTTTCACAATTAACTTGGATGTTTTGACCTTTGCATTCTTCTTAAATGCGAGTAATTCGGTAGGCCTTGTTTTTTGGCCACTCTCCTCAATAAAAAATTATCAGATAGAGTGGGGATTCGGACCAAGTCCCGGGAATACAACAGACCATCGCATGTTTGAAATATCAATACCTAAAAGCGAACTTGAGCGTTATAAATCTAACACAGAATTGGGTATTGTTGTTGGGGGGTATGGTACCATGGCAATTGTAGGAACTAACTGGTGGGTTTTTTCAAAAGTAAACTATTATGTTCCATATATGGATAGCTCTCAATATAATTATTACAAAATGATAGGTATCCCTTCCAAAGCGATTCCAGGATTCAATATTCTCTTAATTTTAGCAACTATAGGTCTAATTTCGATAGTTATCTTTAGAAAAGAATCAAAAAAGTTATAATTTTTAATTCTCCATTTTTTTTTTTTAATTTAAGAATCAATTTGATCATATTGGGAATTATAATTTAAATGAAATTGATTTAAATATCAATTTTGTCTATTACTAGAGTATAGGACAAGGTTAGGAAAATTCCTTCTTACCTAAAAACAATCTCCTTACATAAATCACATTTTTGGAATTTTCTACCTTTTCTTTCTTATTTTCTGACATTACTACTCATACAAAATTTTAGAATTCTCAACGATTTTAACTATAAATACTATTAAATATCCAAATATCTTAAATTATAATTATCGAAATTCTTAGACTATAAAAATAGCATTAATGAAAGTGATCAAAAATGACTCAAGAAATTACTGAAAAAAGTCCATATGCTTCAAAAATATGGTTAAAATCCTACGACGACCATGTAAAACCTGAGCTAGATTTTGAAATAATATCCTTAGATGAAATGATGAAAAATGTCGTAAAAGAATTCCCTGAAAGTCTGTGTTATGACTTTCAAACAGAAAAAGTAACGTTTCAAGAAGCAGAAAAGCATGTTATTAGTTTTGCTAACTTTCTTGTTGAAAATGGTTTGAAAAAGGGCGATAGAGTTGCTATAATGTTACCTAATCTTCCTCAATACTTCACTGGATTATGGGGGACCTTCTATGCAGGTTGTGCATCAACAGGTATGAATTTTCTTTTACAGGTACCTGAAATCATATATCAATTAAAAGACAGCGGAGCTGTAGCATTATTAACACTTGATTCTTTTTATGAGGAAAAAGTAAGAACTGCTTTAGAATCAGGTAAAACCGACGTTAAAATTGTAATAACAACCAATGTAGCTGATGTTTTAAGTATTGATGAAAATATGAAAGAACAACTTATTAAAATTGGAAGAGTACCTTTCGGGGAAGTTTTACCAGTAGATAATATTAGATATTTTAATTTTAAAGAAATATTGAATAAATACCCAAGTGATAAAGCCCCTTTAGTGGAAAATGATCCCAAAAATGATATTGCGTTCTTACAATACACAGGTGGAACCACGGGTCCACCAAAAGGTGCTATTCTTACACACGAGAATATTTTATATAATATTAAGCATACCTTTAATTGGTTTGAACCGGGTGCCCATAAAGGTCAAGATATGTATATGTCTGGATTTCCTTTTTTCCATTTAGCAGGGATGTCGCTAAATTATGCTGCTGTACATTCAGGCGCAGCACAAATATTTATACCTGATCCTAGAGATACTGCTTATTTTATCAATAAAGCAAAGGAATATCAAGATAAAGTCAATTTGTTAGCTAATGTTCCTACTCTATATTTAATGCTCATGGCTGACCGTAAATTTAAAAGAGTAAAGTTTCGGGACGACGTAGGATTTATATCGGGTGCTGCTCCTTTTCCTTCAGAAAGCATAATGGAGTTTGAAGAGATTGTAGGCAAAGAAAAAGTGATAGAATGCTACGGGATGACTGAAGCTTCTCCAATTGTTACTTTTAATCCATATCTTGGGGTAAAGAAAATTGGAACCGTTGGTGTACCTGTATCAAATACCGAAGTTAAAATAGTTAGTATTGAAGATGGGGTAACTGAGGTTCCCT
>Ga0209427_10000910_pt1 | contig 32983 bp, 23 predicted proteins | sample DeeMarSWOR136_30_FD_187465 | JGI IMG/M metagenome (GOLD analysis project Ga0209427, IMG submission 187465) | Marine sediment microbial communities from White Oak River estuary, North Carolina - WOR-1-36_30 (SPAdes) (version 2) | ecosystem: Environmental > Aquatic > Marine > Intertidal zone >...
TTGTCGCAGGTTTGGGTCTGCTCCTTGCTCGAATGTAAGTCTTTTCATACAAATGGCTTATGATGACACGCATGGTCTTTGTAGCGTTGTAGTACTAAGACGATGGTGGAAATGGCCGCAGTTTCCAATGCTACCGGACTGCTTCCGGATGTCCCCGGCATGCATGGGCCCAAGGTTGACGTCGATCAGTTAGCGAGCACATTCATTCCGAAGGCCGACGGCGGAATCTTCAGCCGTCGCGGGACAGTCGATTATTCTACTGGCGCTGTGGCACCGGGAGTATTTGCAATCGTCTATTCGGATGACCCTCATGTCCGCAAGGATATGAAATTTATAACCAGGTCGGATGGACCCTATTACCTTCATTACCGGCCTTATCATCTTTGCGACCTGGAGACACCGCAGTCAATCGCGGAGGCGGTCCTGATGACAGAGGTTACAATAGCTGCAGAAGCCATGCATTCGGAAGTAGTTGCCGTTGCCAAACGTAGCCTTAGGGCAGGAGAAAAGGTTAATGGAATCGGCAGCGCCGACATTTACGGGACGATTTATACCTACAAAGAAGCAAAAGCCAAAGGAGCAATACCGATTGGAATAGCTGCTAATGGCACGGTCAAAAAGGGTGTTCTGAAGGGCCGTATCCTGACGAAGGATAACTTTGCTCCTGACACGGGAACAGTTATATATCGCTTGAGAAAAAAGCAGGATGCTTTGACAAATTCTTAAGGGTGAGGATATGAGATCAGCGATCAAAGCCATCGCTGTCAGGGCACCGATGGAATTTGGGCCTGCAGATATTCCTATGCCCAAATGTCCGCGAGCTAAATTGGTTCTGAAAGTATATGCCTGCCGATTCGGCCGTACGTATCTGAGGACTCTTTGGCACGGTCGCTTCAAAGTCTGTTCTGGCTCGATAATTGGGCATGAAATTGGTGAGTGGCATCTTTGTAAATGGGGAAAATCGCTCGTAACAAAAACGATGACACGGCATCGCCTGCCCTGTGAGCATCAGATGCGGGTGGGTCTATCCAACATAGGTAGTGTGCGTATTAGGTAGATAGAACTGTTGCAAGGCGGTACCGTACCTCGCCAATTTGTGCAAAAACAAGGTTGCCGTGTCCCTCATCTTGGAATAAGGGACACTACATTAAAAAACGAGGACTTGGCCAATGTGTAGGCCATTTCAAAAGGAGCGGTTCGAATGAGCAATAAAGTTACCTTTGGTGTGATTGTGTCGACAGGGGGATTTTTCCGGCTTCGTTGGCCGTTGAAGGTAGAAAGCAGGTTCTTAAGAAACTCGACAGCATGGGATATGGCCATGTTATCCTCTCTGAGGATATGACGAAAGGCGGCGCTGTCGAGACGTATGAGGACGCCAAAAGTTGCGCCAGATTATTCAGTGACAACAGGGAGCGAATAGACGGCATTATTGTAATCCTGCCCAACTTCGGCAATGAGCAGGCGGTCGTTCAGTCTATTGACATGGCTGACCTGCATATTCCTGTTCTCGTTCAGGCATGCGACGATGACACATCGAAAATGGATTTGGCGCATCGGCGCGATTCGTTCTGTGGTAAGCTTTCGGTGTGCAACAATCTCTACCAGTATGGTATACCGTTTACCAATACTAAGCTGCACACGTGCACTATTGAGAGCGACGATTTCAGTCAAGACATAAGCCGCTTCGCTGCGATATGTCGTGTGGTAAAAGGATTGCGGAAAGCAAGAATCGGCGCAATCGGCGCCCGGCCTGAACCGGTTCACACCGTCAGGTTCAGTGAAAAAATATTACAGGCCTCCGGCATTAAGGTCGTCACCGTCGATTTATCAGAGATAATCGCAGCCGCAAGTAGTTTTGACGATGATGCCAGGGATGTAAAAGCCAAGGTAAGCGCCATAAAGAGCTATGGAACAATACCGTCCTCGATTCCTAAAGAGAATATTTTGAAGCAGGCAAAATTGTCTGTCGCTATTGATAACTGGATGAAGGAGAATGAGCTCGACGCCAGTGCCATACAATGTTGGTCGTCCATACAGCAGAATTACGGCTGCGGGACATGCTTGTCTATGAGCATGATGGGTGAGAGTGGTAAACCAAGCGCCTGTGAGATGGACGTCACCGGCGCTGTCTCTATGTATGCTCTTATGCTTGCCTCTGGAAAGCCGTCAGGCTTTCTCGATTGGAACAATAATTACTATCAAGATCGCGACAAGTGTGTGGTAACTCACTGTAGCAATTATCCCAAAGGTTTCATGGGCAACGATATTGAAATGTCAAATCTGGACATTCTGGGCGCTACGTTAGGCGAGGAAAGGTCTTTCGGTGCCGTAAAAGGTAAGATTGCTCCCGGCCCAATGACCTTTGCCAGGATTTCGACTGATGATATGGCTGCGTGTGTAAGGGGCTATGTTGCCGAGGGTATCTTTACCGACGACACGGCAGACACACCTGGCGGCATCGGCGTTTGCGAGATTCCGGGCTTGCAGAAGCTGATGGACTACCTTTGTCAAAACGGCTTCGAGCACCACGTTGCGATGAATCGCTCTGAAACTGCAGAATTACTGGAAGAAGCCTTCTACAAGTATCTGGGCTGGGAGATCTACCGTCACATGGGATGATCTTCAGACCCATTTGGCACACAGGCTGTCACTCACAAAGTAGGCAACTCGTAGCCCTTGCGGTACTGTTTTGTCAAATAGGTGTTTGCCTCAGCGTCGTCAATGAATCGCTCATGCTTGGCATTGAATCTGAGTCGTCGGCCAACCCTCATGGCGATGTTAGCCATGTGGCAGAGAGTGGCGGAGTAATGGGCGACTTCGACATCTGCGTTCAAGTCACTGACCTTACGGCTGTGCACAGCCTTAATGAAATTTTCGATGTGGGAACCTCCACCCCTGGGGCCGCCTGGGCCAGCTTTGCCGTCCTTGAATGTTACCTGCCAGCCTCTTCTGCCGATAGACATCGTCCCATTGTCACCATAGAAAATGTTGCCGTTGTCATGGCCTTCATGTGGGTAGGGTGTCCACAGCCGCATTTCGTACATCAAATACACATCATCGTATTCGAATGTAGCGATTTGCGTATCGGGCGTCTCGTGATCGTCGTCATAGAATAGCTGCCCGCCGCTGCACGAGACGGCGTTCGGCATCTTGACGCCCAGACCCCAACGCGCGATATCGATCTGATGGATCCCGTCGTTGCCTGTGTCACCTGTTCCGTAATCCCAGAACCAGTGCCAATTGTAGTGGAAGCGGTTTGGGTTGAACGGTCGTTTTGGGGCCGGTCCAAGCCACAGGTCATAATTGACGTAGGCAGGAGCCTCCATATCTGCCTTACGGCCTATGGGGCCCCGCAACTGGCTATTGATCGCCTTGGCCATTCGGATCTTGCCGAGCTTACCTGATTGCAGGTACTCTACGGCATCCGTAAGACCTTCTAAACTCCGCGACTGGGTGCCGTGTTGCACGATCCTTTTGTGTTTACGAGCTAGATTCACCAGCAAGCGACCTTCTGAGATCGTGTGGCTGAGGGGCTTTTCAACGTACACGTCCTTGCCCGCGACAACCGAAAAGGCTGCCAAAGGCACGTGCCAGTGGTCAGGTGTGGCAATGACAACCACATCTACGGCCTTGTCTTCGACCATCCTGCGGCAATCGACGTAGGTGGTAACCTTTTTGCCACGGTCTTTGAATCTTTTGGCTTCCCGGTCAAGAACTCTCGCGTCAATGTCGCATAGTGCCACAACCCGTACTCCCGCAACCTCGTGGAAGTTGCCAGCGAGTCCACGGCCTCGACCGTTTAGGCCCGCCACAGCCACGCCAATGCTGTCGCTCGCCCCCCGTACGCGGGAGTGCGGCAGAGCCATGGCAATAGTAGTAGCCACTGACGTCTTTACAAGATTTCGGCGTGTAATAGGTTCCATAACCGATCTCCTTCTGTTCCTCTTGAGATTTGTAGAGAGCGAGTCGACAATTAGGTCACAAATGATACCTCCCGCCTCTTGATATCTACTGCACAAACTGTCTGAACCGTTGCTCTATTTGGTCCTTTGTTCGTATCCCTTCATAGACAATCAGTAGAAAGCGGAAATGTGCTGTTTGGCCCGGCTCGAGAGTGAGCCGTAGAGCTACCGGCGCATTCCTTCTGTACCTCTTCGGTCGCTGGCGTTGGAAATCTCCCTGTCCTAATGGATTGGCCGAAAACAGACCGTAGGACCTGACGTGCCAATACGTGGGGTAGTTTATACTTGCCGGATGGTTGAGCATAGCAATACCAACCACTTTGCCTTGCCTTATTCCCTGCAATGCTACCCACCGTGCGCGCTTACCCCATACATGTTCTGCCGTTTCATCGCTGTTGGAACTAGAGTATCTACCGGTCCCTGAGATTGACTCTTTGCCGAATGGTTTTCCGGGCTGCAATTTCAGGTTTGTCTTGCCCTCTCTAAGATAGTCTGACACCCGAATGGCAAGAACACCTTCCTCAATGTCCTCAAATGCTACTTTCTCGTTTTGCGCAGTAAGATCTATGCTGAAATCGATGGCATATTCATCCTTGTTTTCATCTGCGATGAAGACCATATTCCTTTTTTCTTCGAGAAGGAACTTGCCGTGCTTATCAATCCAATGTGCACTTGTGGTTAAGGTGCCTTTTCCGTCGCCGCTCGCTATTTCCTGAACTTTGACGTGTCTTATTTGGGGCGTTGTCCCATCGGCGTTCTTGTAATAGTTCCAGAAATTGGTGCCGTTGACCTGGTCCACACAGAAAAAGAGTCCCACATGATGCTGGTGGTCCATACTCCCACCTTCCACCTCCACCAGTGGATACCTCCGGTTTACTTCGATGCCCGAAGGGCTGCGAAGCGGAACCATAACTGGCTTGTGCAGACTGTCTCCATAGAGATAACTTGTGAAGAGCTTGCCGCCGATCATTACATCAATCCTGTTGTCGCCTGTCAAAATGTTCACTTCTGGCAGGCTATCTTTCGCCAGCACCGGAGTGCTAAAAACAAATACCAACAAGAGTGAAGTAGTTTTTCTCAATATCATGCTATAATTCATTTCTTATCATCTTCATAGAGTTGCACATGACTTCGTTTTTTTCGGCTTCTTCCGCGGTTAGAAATTTACTCTCTGAACAGTATAAGCTATTATCTCGGTCTGTGTAAAGTTGAAAAATGTGACGGTAGAATTAATGCCAATAAGGAGGACAAGAATGTGCATTCGTTTATTAATGCCAATGCTGGCTTGCTCTACCATAATGTGGTCCTGCGCCGAAGGCGCTCAAGATGATTGCATTGTGCTCCTGGATGATGATTTCAGTGGTCTGGCGGTCGGCATGTTTTCAGCGCCGGTTGGTCCGCACACAGAGTATCACTATCTGCCAGAAGCAGCACCAAAGGGCAATTGGGCGACATCCTGCTTCACGTGGGAGGCCGGATCACAAAGCGCATGGCATGTTCGCAAAGAGAACGATGCACGCGTCATGGCCCAATCATTCGACGGCGCGAGGATGAAACACACGCATCCCATGATCATAGCTGGCGACGAATTATGGAAAGACTATACTGTGTCGGTACGGTTCGCACCGGAATCTGACCGGGCTCAGAGCGGACTTGTTTTCCGTTATCGCAACGATCGTTGTTATTATTTTTTCGGAGTGGACGGGCCCAGTGCGGTCCTGAAAATGGTTCGGCATGCTACTGATTATCACAAACCGTATGAAAAGATTCTTGCTCAAAGAACATGCACGTCCCCACCCGGGCAGTACATCGTAGCGGAGGTTACCGTAAATGGAAGTCATATCAAAGCGGAACTCGACAATGGAACTGTATTGGAAGCTGACGATTCCACTTACTTGGAGGGCAAGATCGGTCTGAGTTCGGATGTTCCGACGCGCTATAGCTACGTAAGGGTCACAACGACGCCTGCCGAAAAAGATATCTTGAGGTCACGCCAGGCCAAACGTCAGCGCGAATTGGAAAAGCTGCAGAAGTCCAATCCACAGCCTGTCCTCTGGAAAAAGATTGAGACTGAGGGCTTCGGTGTGGGGCGAAACCTACGTTTTGGTGATCTCGATGGTGATGGACGGACAGATGTTCTGATTGGGCAAGTCGTTCACCACGCATGGCCAAAAGACAGCTACAGTGAATTGAGCTGTTTGACAGCGATGACCTTTGATGGCGAGAGACTATGGCAGATCGGCACGCCGGATCCGGAGAAAAATCATCTGACGAATGATGTTGGCTTTCAGATACATGATTTGGATGGGGACGGCCGTAACGAGGCAGTCTACTGCATGAATTTTGAAATAGTCGTTGCCGATGGAGCGACGGGAAAGACCAAATACAAGGCCCCAACGCCCGCCAGCAAACCTCCTGCAGACAAATATCCCCGCATTCTGGGAGACTGTTTGCATTTCTGTGACCTTCGGGGAACAGGACACGCTCAGGATATTATCATAAAAGACCGGTACTGGCATTTCTGGGCGTTGAATAATAAGTTGGAGATCATGTGGTCCGGCGCTTGCGTAACCGGTCATTACCCGTTCACATTCGATGTTGACGGTGACGGGCGGGATGAGTTAGCCATTGGCTATTCACTTTATGACGATGACGGTAAGAAGATTTGGAGCCTTGATGGGGTCATCAAGGACCATGCTGATGGCGTTGCCATCATAAATTTTCACAGAGAAAAAGGTGATGAGCCGCGCGTCTTATACGCTTCAAGCGATGCAGGAATGGCTTTCGTTGATATGCAAGGAAATATCGTTAAGCATCACTTCATTGGTCACGCACAGAATCCGGCAGTTGCCAATTTTCGTGATGACCTGCCGGGCTTAGAGACTGTCTCGATAAACTTCTGGGGCAACCAGGGCATAATACATTTTTTCGACGCAGACGGCAACATATATCACGACTTTGAGCCGTGCCAATATGGCAGTATGTGTTTGCCGATCAATTGGACAGGCAAGTCCGAAGAGTTCTTTGTGCACAATGCAAATCTCAGAGAGGGTGGGATGTACGATGGGTGGGGCCGCAAAGTGGTGGTCTTCCCTGACGATGGGCATCCGGATATGTGTAATGCGGTGCTGGATGTAACAGACGACTGCCGCGATGAGGTGGTTGTGTGGGATCCGAATGAGATCTGGGTGTACACACAAAGCGACAATCCCAAGACGGGAAGACTCTACAAGCCGGTTCGAAACCCGCTTTACAACTATTCGAATTATCAAGCTACGGTCTCTTTGCCCGGCTGGTCAAAATAGGACGCATGTGTCACCATACTTCCAAGCGTGATAGAAAAAGAGAATGAGATCTGCCGACCAACAGAGCCGGTAAGGTATCTTTGGTCTGCTGGTTCAGCACCATGCTTCGAAAAGTGAAAGGCATAAGCAAACTTGGAGGTCTGTTATGGAGTTTAACCGTCGTGACTTTCTCAAAGCAGCGGGGCTTGGTACGGCCTCACTGATAGCACAGCGCTGGCTGGAGGGCGCCTATGCTGGTCCAGGTGAACAGCCCGTCAGAACTGAGGCCAAACCCAACATTGTATTCATCATAGTCGACGATATGGGCTATTGTGACCTGGGCTGTTATGGTAGCAGGACGATTAAGACACACAACATTGACCGTATGGCGGAAGAGGGTATGCGTTTCACCAACGCGTATTCCGGGGCGACAGTGTGCGCACCGGCACGAAGCTGTCTAATGACCGGCTACCACATGGGCCACACCTCTGTTCGGGGCAATAGCGGCGGCATTCCGCTGCTTGACAGTGACCTTACAGTTGCGGAGGTGCTCAAGAAGGCAGGCTACGTGACAGGCGGATTCGGCAAATGGGGACTGGGCGAGGTCGGCACAGCCGGCGTACCCGAAAAGCAGGGCTTCGACGTATTCTTCGGTTACTACCACCAGGTCCACGCCCATTACTACTACACACCTTATCTCTGGCGGAATAGTAAGCGCGTTCCTTTGCCTGGCAACCAAAGTGATAAAAAGACGCAATACTCACACAATGATATATTCAGAGAGACTATCAGGTTCATTCGGCAGAACAAGGACCGGCCGTTCTTCTGCTACGCTCCTTGGACGCCACCTCATGGCAGGTATGAGTTTCCGGAGGACGATCCCACGTGGCAGATGTACAAGGACAAGGCCTAGCCGAACGATGCCAAGGTCGTGGCGGCAATGGACACAATGCTCGACCGGCACGTCGGGGCACTGCTCCAAGTTCTGAAAGAGCTTGGCCTGCAAGAGAAGACAATTGTGTTCTTCTGCTCGGACAACGGCGCGGCAAGGCGCTTCGAGCGTGTGCATAACTCCTGCGGGCCGATGAGGGGGTTCAAGCGATCGATGTACGAAGGTGGCATCCGCGTACCAATGATTGCTCGATGGCCAGGCAAAATCAGACCCGGCACTGTCAGTAACCTGCCATGGTATTTCCCCGATGTGATGCCGACGCTGGCCGAGCTGGCCCGTGAGACCAAGCATGTGCCCGGTGGCATAGATGGCATTTCCATCGTTCCAACACTGCTTGGTGAGCAGGCAACAGGGCGAAAGCAAAAGGAGCACGAATATCTGTTCTGGGAACATCGTGGCATCTGGGCAGCTCGCAAGGGCAATTGGAAGGCGGTGCTGCACCCAAGAAAGAAGAACAGGAAACGCCAACTCGAACTGTATGACTTGAGTAAGGACATCGGCGAGAAAGACGATCTGGCCGGTAAGTACCCCAAGATCGCTGCTCAAATGGAGGCTATCATAAAGCAAGCCTACACGGAGCCGCGCCCACAGCATGAGCCGGAACGCATCGCGGGCAAGAAGTATCGGTGACTCGAAGGATTGATACGCGTTCAAGATTTGACGAGCTTACACGAATCATCCAAGCACTGCCATCAAGATGCCGCCGGCAGCAACAAAGGCAACCGGGCCCAAGAGTTTTACCACTATTCTCATCAGTGGCGCTTCGAAGTAGCTGGCTGAAAGCGCCATACAGAGGTGCACCGGCGTCGTAAAAAGCCCACACATCAATCCTGAAAAAGCAAGGACTTCGAGTTCCATTTTTGTTTGCTGGCCGGTACCTATGAAGGGCATCAGAAACGGGAAGGTGATCGCTACTGTTGGCATAGTAACGCCGGTCAGAAAGCCGACTAAAAAAGGCAAGAAGAATATCAGAAAGTGGTTCGGCACGTGCATCTCAGATAGGAACTGGACTACAGACGGGATGGCTCTGCCTGCCTCAAGATTGAGCTTGAATAGCAAGGCCCCAAGAATCAAAAATGCAAAATCAGGTTCAATACCCGACTTGAAGATCCCTGCCCAGCGGTCAAACGGCACTTTATGCAAAGTCAGAAAGGCCACCACTGCCACCATGATTCCAATGGCAGGGGAAAGGTTGAGGCCGGCATACAATACTGCCACCAGTGCAATAGGCCAAAGAGCACCGAAGAAGTGACGCAAGTTGGTCACAAGGCGACCGCCGGATCGGTTTTCTTGGTTTCTTGGAGGGATGCCTGAGAATAACAAAAAGATCACGCCGCCGAGTGTGCCGGCGAGGGTAATAGCGATATTGTGCGAGATCAGTGCAAATGCGGAAATGCCGAACATGCTCTGTATTAACGGTACTGCTGGGAAAAGCGGCCAGACTGTTTCCCACTGGTGACGGAAGAAGAAATTGATTGCTGCCGAGCGGGACCGGTCGACACCGATTTGGTCACCCAGGTCACGGACCATCGGCGCCGATAACATAATCCCACCCGGTGTAGGCAGCATACCCATCATCATCGGGATTACCATGAGTGCGAGACGTCGGCTTTTGAATAAGCCCTGCAATGCCGGTGCGAGGCGCTGCGAGACCCCTGTCTCTTTCATGGCCACTCCGAGCACATTGACTAACGTTACCAGCAGCGTTAGTGTAATGAAAAGGTATCCGGTTGTTTGGCTGAAGGGCTTATTGTGCCATTCGTATACAACAGCCTGCCAAAGCTCATTCGGTGTCACCCGCAACATAACAGCCAGGCCAATTGATGACAAGAGCATGGACCGTCCGAGTTTGACCCGTAGGCGCAGTAAAATTACCAAAAGGGTCAGTGCCAACGCCATAGCAATCAGTGCATACATCGCGCAGCCTCTCGCTGTCCTGACAATTTCACCGATACTTTCCATTCTGAGGACTAAGCGGATTTTAAGCCGTTTTGCTGAGCCGCAATCTACTGCCTGTCGCATATCCTCGCAAGAACTTTTTGGTGCGAAGCATCTACGAAAGCGCCGCGTATTCTCCTTGATTACCGGTCATTCTGATATCGCCGCAATTGCATTGGCAAAAAGGGTTGCAACCGGATGGATTAGCATTATCATTAAATAAAAGTCGGCAGGCCATGACCGTTTTGACCTGGCAAGAATCAAGTAGCCTTGATCATCAGGTTCCCAGGAATGTCACTTTACAGGCATACGCTCGTGCAATTTACCTGTTGTGCAATCATATTTGTTGCCTTGCAGATTACTACAGCTATGGCAAAGGTTACCTGCATTCGCGTTATCAGTGAGCACACGGCCGACACCACTGACTTGAAGCGATTCCGGCAGTTCTCAGCGTGGGAAGATAAAACAGGTGACGACCTTGCACTTGCGGTATGGAAGTATTTGTGTGGTTATGAAACGGGAGTTTACCATTTCAATGAGATCCTCGAGGGAAACGACCCATTTGACGAATATGCCACAGTGCGTGATCCACTCAAAATCCTAAATGTCTACAACATGGCTTACTGCGGGATATTTGGTCCAGTTCTGGACGGTATTTTTCAAGGCGTTGGTTTCGACCAGGCACGCTCGTTTGGTGTGGAATTGTGGAGGCACTGCGCCACGGAGGTATGGTACGATGAGGCTTGGCACTACTTCGATCTGGACGTAAGGGGTGTCTTGCTTGATGCGAACGGGACGGTAGTCAGTCTGGATGATGCCAGACGAAATCGAAGCCTGTGGATTAACCCCCCAGTGCGGGTAGAACCGTTTTTCCCGAAGGATCACGATAAGAATAAGGTCTTTGAAATCTATCGTGACAGCAACATTCATTACTACTACCGCTGGTTTCAGGGCAGCCACACGATGGATTTCTATCTTCGGCAAGGGGAGACGTTCACACGGTGGTGGAGGGCACAGGGCGGCCGTTGGCACCACCTTCCTCGCTACAACCGGACCAAATGGGTGAAGGACCTTCTTCAGACTGAGCCCGTGGGAATGAAACCGAATCACCGAAGTTTTACGCGCTGGAACCATGGAAACGGTCTCTTTCACTATGCACCCAATTTGTCTAAGACGTCCACAGATTTTGCGGATGGCGCATACACTGTAAAGAATATCGCCGCTGGAAAAGAGGGGTTACATCTGGTCCGGGGCGGAGATGCTGAAGTCATCTTTGAAGTTTTCACTCCCTACATTATCGTTGCAACAATCAATAGCTTGGACAACCTCACCGACGATGTGGCAGCCTCCGTTGTGACATTGCGGGCTCTCTTACCTCTGGATGTTTCTGTATCTTTAGACCGTGGGCTTACGTGGCAACCTGCCGGTAAGGTCAGGGCCAACGACAAGGCGACTATGGATTTGACGGGCATAGTCAAAGGGACCTATGGCTATCTGTTGAAACTCAATACTGCCGGGCCAAAGGGAGCGGCGGCGATCAAATCCTTGGCGATTGACACCTGGGTCCAAGTGGCACCGATCAGCTTGCCTCGGCTCAAGACGGGCAACAATAACTTGCGGTACGAAATAGGCGACCGTTATGGCCTGATGACAATACCGATGTTAGTGCATCCGAACACTGCTGACCCTGAGGACCTGAAAAAGTATGTGGTTGCGTTGCCGGCTGATTATGATCCTCATCGCAATACCTGCCGTATCCGTGGTGATGTTATTCTGCGTTTAATTGCTCCGCCAGGGATGACGATAAGATGGTTTACCGTGGGTGCAACCTTTCGGACTTATCAAGGCGAGCAAGCAAAGAATACTGACAACCGCATTGCTTATGCATTGGGTCGGCCCGAGAATTTCAAAGAGATATACAAATCGTCGGTGCCAACGTGGGTGAATCACTGGCGATATAACTGGGATACGGACGTCATATTGGATAAGCCTTCGGAGCAAGTGTACATAAAATATACAGGAGATCCCGGGCTGAATGCAATTCGCGCCTGTTTGCATTTGCTTCCAGAGAAGCTGGCGGACACGCGTATAAGAGTAGCGCATGCTTACCGGATTGGTGAGCAGCCTTACCGCGAAACAATAGACCTGCAAGGGCCCGCAAGCTACAGCATCCGGTGTGACGGCCAGCCGGAAGATACCTTCATAGAGATTAGTGTCCCATCCAAATAGCCACCCTGTCAGCTGCAGGCTACAATTGGACTATAGTCGCAGCGCCGCTGTTCGATGCTTCCAAGATGCTGTAATTTGCGCGGATGGATGCAGAAAAGAGCGTAAGCACGAAGGCACGCCAGCCTGATGGGCTTCCGGGAAAAAAGCTGGAGCCGGCACGTTTTTGCATCTTCTTGTGCGTCTTTAGGTCCGCGCCTTTAGCCGTGGCGGTCCTAAGCGCCTCCTATCCGAGAGAAACAGCACCAGCCTGCGTTCGGGTGCGTATAAGCAGGTATCAGGGGCAAAATACTGGGTTCAAGCCCGATTCGAGCGGAATTTTGCCGAGATAGGTTGGGAAAATGGTAAAATCATTTAAAAAAGAGCGTTACGCTCGGTGCGTTTGCGGGCACCTCTATAAAGAGGCAGCGTGTGTGCAACAAAGGTAACGGCTCCATATGGATGAGCAGTTGAGTTACATTGAGCTGGTCGAACGAGCCCGGCTTGGCGATAAGGACTCCTTGGATCGCTTGGCTGAGCTGGCGAGAGAGCGTTTAAGTGTGTACGTATACCGCCTCACGCTCCAGGATGACCTGGCACAGGAAATCGTACAGGAGAGTATGTTGGAGATGTGCAAGATATTAGGCAAACTACAAAGAGCTGATCGATTCTGGCCCTGGCTGTACGGGGTGGCTGTCAACAAGATACGCCGTCACCGCAGGACAGAGAGCACCCAGCGAAGGCTGGCCATGTCCCAGGCTAAGCATGCTTACCCACCGAAACAGCGTGAGGAAGGGTTAGAGAATCTGGTAGGCCAGGAGTTGAAACAGATTGTCTCAACAGCTATGCAGAGGCTGAAGACCCGACACCGGGCTGTTCTCGTTATGCGCTGTTACGATGGAATGTCATATTCGGAAATTGCCGAATCGATGGGGTGCAGTGAGTTCAGCACTCGGATGCTGTTCCTACGAGCGAAAAGAGCTCTCCAAAAACAACTCTCTCGGAACGGGCTTGGAAAAGGGTCGCTGCTGTCGGTTTTGGTTTTGTTCGGAAAAATGACGGCTCCGAGCGAAGCGGCAGCGGCTAATGTGTCTATAACAGCAGCTACAACCAAAGTCGGCTTTTTGGCAGGTTTGGTCGGATCGGCGACAAGCAAAACGGGCATTCTGTCACTCACGACGGCCGGCGTCCTGACTGCCAGCACGATAGTGGCGACTTCGGGTCCTGGAAAGACGAGCTCTGAGGGCGAGCAAGCTTTGGTCGGCAGTTCGCATGTAGTAAGCCCCCTTGGACGCTCCAGCGGTTCCGGCGAGGAATATTGGTACTTTTTTCCCGAGGGTCCAGGCGGAGCGATGATGATGAGGGTGACATCTGATGTGGGCGGTACACAGTCGTATTTTCAGTTACTGCAAAACGACCGAGCCAATTATTACTATCACGATAATGCGATCCATATTAACAATTACCGAATGTGGGCCAGTGACCTAAGCGTATTGAGAATTCCTACGGATAGCCCGCAATTGAGCGAGTTTCTGTTGCAGGTCGAGGGCCGGGGAAGTCAGATGCAGTATGTCCCCGGCAAGGGCAATGGCCTGTTGGTGATAGCTGAGCGAAATGGAGACCAAGGCAGCAATCGATCCTGGGCGATTCGTCACTATAACGTATTAGATGAGGACTATTTTCAGGCTGACTGGCCAGCGCATGTGAGGACTATCGACAGCCGCGACGCCATGCACAGGCGCGGCTGGACCTATTTCAGGGTCACTGGAGAAGTAAACAACCAGAAGGTGTCAGGGTCCGGAAGGATACCATTTGTGTATGCGACGAGCAGACGATATAGCCCCTGGCTCAGATTGCGGGTTGCAGACGATTTGAGAATCGTAGATAGTGGGACGGAGGCGCACGTCTATGGAGCCCAAGAAGCACTGCTGGCAGGATATGAGGGAGGCAGTTTCTTCAAAGGATTGCCAAGACCCTGGATGGGACTGCATACGATTGACACCGTTCGGCGTGATGCTGCTGAACAAAGGATCTGGTTCGCTACCAAACACGTCGAAGGCAGTGCTAAAGCTGAAGTTGTGATCGACTGCGGACAAGTCGATCTGGTCTACACTATTAACCTGGAGACAGATGTCATTGATGAGATATCGTTTTGGGCGGGCAATGAGAAAAAAGGCCAATTGAAGTTTTCTTACCTGCAAAATATTGACGATATTGGTTATGAGTTTGCCGAGCCGAGGACCGCAGGTTACCGGAGACCACGACGAGAGGGCGAGGGGCTGCTGTGGCTTGCGCAGTTGGCGGAAGGGACGTTAGGCAAGTAGCAGGTCGGCGCCGTAAGTGGGCTCTGGCATAATCGGCGGTTTTGTTTGCAAAAGATTCTATGAGTTTGATTGCCGCGGCGTGACTGGATTTCACCAGACAAGAGTTTTTCGCTGGGGACACACGTGATGCTGAGTCTGATCAAAGGGCTGGTCAATCAGAAATTTAGCCGAGCCAAGCGGGACCAGCCCTTTCGTAGCTCATGCTTTAGCGATTGTGGGAAAGGGACAGCAAAATGAAAAATGCAATTCCAATAGTCTCTGTACTCATCTCCATTATGATAAGCGTGGCGGGTTCTGCCGAGACTCGGATTTACGTGTTTCTTCCGGGCGAGAGTACCGTGGTTCAAACCGGTGGCTTTATGGGCATTCACGAGACTCACTCCATCGAAGGGCGCTTTCAGTTAACAGTAGATTTTGTGGCAAACACTGCCTCCTTCGACTGGGTCGACGCTACTCTGAGTGAGAGCCCTTTTTTGTATACTCGAAGTCTTGGCATGCTCTTTAATATGACAAACCTGGCGGGAACTGTCGTTAGCAATACGAGAGTCGAATTTCTGGGCAAGACCGCAGACGGTACAGACGCTGACATTCTTGTGACGCTGACCCTCGCGGGCGATTCGGTGCTCCTGACGGGCCAGATCACTTCGCCCTGTTGTGACATGTATGACTACACTTTGGACGCGGTGGCGCAGAGAGGGCCTGCTGGCTGGACGTACGACTATCTTGATGATTTCAGCACTAACAAAGCAAAAGAGGATAGTTACATCCATTCTGTCTTCTGGCCCGGCGAGGCCTTCCCGCCGCCTGAACCCTATTTGTACTATTACGGCGCCGGAGCCGATCGAGGTCTTGTCTTCATGGGCTATCGGGGTCAGCCCGCACACCTGGGCTATTGCTTCCCAATTGGACCGGCACAGGGTCTCAGAGCGGTCAGAGGGACTCTGGAACTTGACATAGCGTTTCCTGCCAACGCTGAGATTTCTCAGTCGCCGCCCGGCTACTTCCTTTATTCTATTTCAGCCGACGGCCTAAACTGGTCCATCCCCGAGGCATTAGGTCCCGGGCACCACAACATCCGCATAGCGTCAGTTCAAGGAACCTGCTATGTCATTTTCTTTGGGACCAGGGTTTTGGCTGATAATCTTGAGGTGCACTTGTATTCGCCGCCGGCGACGATTCATGTCCCTGGAGACTTTGGTACTATTCAGGAAGCGATTGATGTGGCCGGTGACGGTGACATTATCGAGGTTGCGCCGGGCGTCTATAAGGGCGACGGCAACTGGGATATAGAATTCCGCGGCAAAGCAATTACCGTGCGTAGCGCCAATGGTCCGGCCGAGACTATTATCGACTGCACCCGCTCCTCTGGTGCCGCAAGTGCGGGTAAAGGTCATAGAGGATTCTATTTCCACGAGTCAGAGACGTCGGATTCGGTGTTGCGTGGCTTCACCATCAAGGGTGGATGGATACCGGGCTATGAGATTCCGGCTGACCATATACGGTGGAACTTGAGTCCGACACATCCGATAGGTGGCGGGATATATTGCGAGTATAGCAGCCCGACCATCATCAATTGCGTGATAAAGGACTGCGGTACCGAGGTCGGCGGCGGAATCGGTTGCGTCGGCGGTGCGTCAACGATCGTTGATTGCCTAATTGAAGACTGTACCGCGGGGGGAGCTGGGAACGCTAAATCTGGTGGCCGCGGTGGCGGCATAGGCGTCATTCGCTTTGCCGACGTCAAGATAAGCAATTGCCGAATAAGCAACAACTCCGGCTACTACAACAGCCACGGAGGCGGCATATACTGCCGCCGCAGCGGTGCGTTGATATATAACTGTGAAATTTCCTTCAACAGTGCAGAAGGCAATATAGAAGGTGGTGGGGTGTACTGTGCCGGCTCGGAGACAAGGGTGATTCTGAAGAACTGTATTGTGTCCCATAATGTTGCCCAGGCCGGCCCCGGAATATTCACAGAACTTGGCCCAGTCTGTTTGGATTGCCCGCTGTGTTATGTTCGCGTAAGAAATTGTACGATTGCCTACAACCGGCTGTCGGGGCCGCAGATGCCTCCTTTCCCCGGTGGAGGGGTACACTCCGTTGGCAGTGACATCATCGTTAAGAACAGCATTGTCTGGTACAATGAAGGGACTCCCGTACTACTTATTGATCCGCCGTCCAAAAGCCCCGTGGTCTATTCAGATATCGAGCGCGGATACTTGGGGCAAGGAAACATTGATGCTAAACCGCTATTTGCACCGTCTGGCGTGCCCGATTACCACGTGCAGTCCATCTATGGCCGTTATGACCCGACGAGCGGAACATGGGTTATTGATAAGAACCACAGCCCGTGCATTGACGCTGGTGATCCCAGAGACCCTGTTGGGTATGAGCCTTTACCCAACGGCAAACGGATTAACATGGGTGCCTATGGTGGTACCCGCCAGGCAAGTAAGGGCGTCGCTAAGCTTGTTTATCACGTTGATGGAATCAACGGCGACGATTCCAATACCGGTCTAAGCAAAGCCAAAGCATTTGCAACCATAGAGAAGGGCATTGATTCGGCAAGGAATAATGACACAGTAATGGTCTGGCCGGCTGTGTACCACGAAGAGGTTGATTTTGACGGTAAGGCGATAACCGTTCAAAGTGCCGCCGATGCAGCGGTGGTGGTTGCTTCGAGCGGTTATGCGTTCTCGTTCTATAAGGGCGAAGCATCCGACAGCGTGCTGCGGAATTTTGTAATCACAAGAAGCGAATACGGAATCTTCTGCAACGGGACTTCGCCGACCATCAGCAATCTGACAATAGTAGATAATCAGTTTGGCATTGCCGCTTACGGCGGCGCAAATCCTAAAATTGCCAACTGTATTCTCTGGGATAATACCAGTGGGGACCTGTTCCAGTGCGAAGCTCGTTATAGCTGCATCCAAGAGGAAGGGCATAGCGAAGGGCTGGGTAATATCAGCAAAGTTCCATTGTTCGCCGACCCCAACGACGGTGACTATCATTTGCGTTCCAGGTATGGTCGATACTGGCCTGAACATGATGTATGGGTCATCGACGCGACAACCAGTCCTTGTATCGACAGGGCCGACCCCAGCGTACCTCCACGAAGAGAGCGAATGCCCAACGGGGGCAGGCTTAATATGGGTGCCTATGGTGGAACTGGGTTTGCCAGCATGAGCCGATGGCCGTTAAGGGGCGATGTGAATCAGGACGGCGTGGTGAACGTTAAGGATTTCGCCCTGGTGGCGGAGAGCTGGCTGGAGTCCCTGCCTTGGGCACCGCGGGAACTGCCGGCGGTCGATATCGTTAGCCCGGTCGATGGTATTGTGATCCCGATACCAAGGACGACGTATGAATATTGAGGCAGATGTCTGACCCTGCATCCAAGGTGGGACCTTCGATAATTGGGAACATAATAGAACGCGTTAAGCGGTCAGATGCCGAATTTCGACGATTCTGCCGTAACTGAAGCCATAGGCAGAGTACGGCGCGAACAAAGCGAGGCTGATAGGGGGAAACCCACAGCCGCGCATTTGTTCTGCGCATCCGTCAGCTTGCGCCCTGAATAAGGTTGCAGGCGAACAAATAAACGTATATAATAGAGGAAAGCCAGTCGTAAGTAGGTGAGCCGTATACTTAGTGAAAGGGATTTGAGCAGATTCGGAGGACGAGCAAATCGACTCCCTATGTCGAAACATCGCCGTAAATGAAAACCAGAAGCGAGGGTTCACTCTGGTTGAGCTTCTGGTCGTAATGTCCATCATCTCCATGTTGTTGGGGATTATGCTGCCGGCATTGGGTAGGGTGAGGTACAAAGCCCGCATGATGCTGGGGATCAGCAACCAGAGGCAGATTACCAGTGCGGTCAATCTGTATGCGTTAGACAACGACGACCGATACCCGCATTCAGTCGCCACCATAGGGTTCGGAGATAGCTGGAATTGGTCTGATCCGACGAAGCTGACGGGCAATAGAAAGCGGAGTCCGGGACTTCATCGTTCGATGAGCGCCTACTTACGCAGTTACATTCCGGCTGCCAGCACCATGTATTGCCCCAACGCCCCCCGTAAATACAAATACCTTCAACAAGCGTGGGACGCCGGGGACGACTGGGATAATCCGGAGACGTCCTTCCCCTCGGACCCGGTGGGGGGGACATATTGCTTCTACTGGAACTATACAGGATTTCTCGGGGGAAGGAGAACTCTCTTGAGGGGGGCGCAAGGCCCCGCAAGTGGTGGAAGAAGGTACAGCAAGCTCTTGGTAACTGATTATTTCGGCTATGATCACTGGCGCAGCCCCGGTGCCTACGGCAGCTGTGAGAGACTTAAAGGCGCAGATATCACACCTGAAACGTGGCTCTTGTCAGCCTACTGGTCTCGTAAGGCCGATCCGGTTTCCGGAATGCCCCACATCAAGTTGCAGGCTGGCTACACGGATGGACATGTCGAAAGCTACGCACCATCGGAAGCGGTGCCGATGAAGGTATCGATAACTGCCGATGGTAGGGTCCCATATCCAGATAGTGTGGGACCAGGCATTTTCTATCTGCCCGCCAACGCCCTGCATTGACATTTATCCGGTTATAGGGCGTTCTGGCCTCTTGAAAACTGCAACTCGACCTACACTCGCCGATATTCTTCTCAGAATTGACTGAAGAGGAGCTATTTCACATTGTGCTCTTGTCATGCAAATAGCATGGGTGCCGCGCCGGCCTTTTTCTGTCAGCGTAATGCACCGGAATTCTCATCCGCGCAACATTTTGGCTTCAGAGCGAATTTTTTGTATGTTTTGCTTAGTGGGACATAGCACATTTGCCGTCGCAAGTAGACGGCAAAATGGCCGTTGTTGAAGGGGTATCCAAAAGTTCTTTCAGTGGGTTGGCACTATTAGGCAGAGCTATTGCCCCACGTTTCTGTTCTAAAGTACGTATATACTCCATTGTGTTCATGCGGCGCGAATTTGGCCTTGGCCACTATATATAGTTGAAAGGGAAAATGATGAAGGTTATTCAAATCTCTGATGAACTCTATGATAAACTCAAAAGTTGTGTCGTTGATCCTTTTGATGACACTCCGGAGTCTGTCATCAGCCGTTTGCTGGATATTGTGGATAAAGCCAAGACCAGGTGGTCTCCGTTGGACGCCCATATAGAAAATGCCAAGCAACAAGCAGAGCCTCAGAATCAGAACAGGCGGCCCGAACGGTCGGAGCACTGGAAGGAACAAGCCGAGGCAGTATTATAAGACTTTCGGTGCTTAGCTCGGCCCCTACAGCCGTGGACGTTACACGCGGCTTAGGCTCCTGAGTTCCGGCATTATCCGGTCCAACTTCCAGTATTTCTCGAAGAGAACTCCATTCGGAAGTAGCGCGAACTGCCTTCTTCGGCGGCGTCACGCTCCTTGCATAGTCCGAAATCTCTCTGTGGTTAGGTGTCCAGGCATTGCTTTGAGACTGGCAGGCGAGAATCGTCGTAGGTTTGATGATGTAGGAACAATACCGTAGTGACCCAATTTCTCCACCTGTCAAATGTTCTTCCAACACCGCACGGGCTGCAAATCGCCTCTGTGGGAGTATGCTGGGTCTCTCTCGCCCGTTGAGCTTCCGGTGTCATCGCTCAAGCAACTCTTGTTAGTTAGTTTTGAAACCTCGACTTCTATTTTGTCTGCGACAATAGCTTGCCCTGGTCAGACGTGTTATTTTCCTATATCGACCGCTTTTCTTGGCCGATAATAGACATGAGCCCAAGTGTCAAACCGTTAGAAATTGCCCGTCGGTATGAAAGTAGATCTTCACTATAGCAGGAGTCTGGTGTCTCTGGAAATTCCCGAGGCCAACGTTGAGGAAATCGTCCGGCCGTGGCATCAGGAGGGTAAGGCAGATAACAAGAGTGTCGTCCGGCAAGCGATGACGAGCGGAGAAATAGAGAATTTCCAGGATGAAATTGCTGGCAAGCGTCTATGCGTGCTGACCGACGATGGCACCCGCGATGAGCCGTTTGATGATATGTTCGAACACCTCTTTGGCGCATTAAGAAAAAGCTCGCTGGTGCGATTCGTAATCTGCACAGGTACGCACAGTGCCGAAACTCAGCAGAATAACAGAATCGCAGAGCTAATTAAGGAGGCTGCCACGAAAGCGGGCATTAGGAATTTCAGTGTACATACGCATAACTGCGAGCACGACACATTCATAGAGGCCGGTCGGACTTCGCGCGGCACAGAGATTATGTTCAATGTGCAGGTCGACGATGCGGAAGTTTTTTTGGTGCTATCGGACGTGAAGGTCCACTATTTCGCGGGGTATTCGAATCCGATAAAGAACTTTGTTCCCGGTATCTGTTCATACGGGACAACTGAGCAAAATCACAGCTTGGCACTCAATGAGGAATCAACATTCGGCGTCCACCCATGGCATAGAATCAGAGACAGGAGATACAACCCCCTTGCTGACGATCAGCTTGAAGGGATGCAGCTCATTGTAAAGGATCGGCCAGTCTACGCGCTTGTGACAATTAGCACCTCGGCAAGAATACAGTGGGCGCGGTTCGGACCTGTCGATAGGGTCAGCGCTGAGGCCTTTGGCATAATCGATGCGATGAATACGCGTACGGTAAAACCGCTTGGACGGCTCATAGTCTCACCCGGCGGAATGCCAAATGATATGAGCCTTTACATTGCTCAAAGAGCCCTCGAGTTGACAAAGAACGCTGTCAAAGACGGCGGTGAGATCCTGTTTGTGGCAGCTTGCCCAGACGGCATTGGCGAGAAACAGACGATCGAGAACTTTTACAATCGTCTGACGGCTCCGATTGACGAGATATTGAAGTCAATTGAGAGTGGGTACCAGCTATATAATCACAAGCCGTATAAGTTTGCTCGAATGATACATCGCCTGCGGCGAATCTGGATGTATTCAGAGATACCCGATAGCTTGATCGAGGCGGCGCATTTGTATTCCACATGTGAGCCACAAGTGGTGGTGGACCACTGGCTTGCTGAGGACCCGGACGCCAAGATTAGGGTAGTGGATGGCGCTAACAAGATCGCGCTCTATCCGCTCAAAAGCTCAAAATTCGAGCGGTAGGGAAGCACATGTATGAGTCTGGAAACAGCAAGAGAGTGTCACATGACAATAGAGCAAAATTTTGTCAAAACAAAAATGAAGAGCGGTCACCCAATGGATGATATTGCCTTGACGAGACTCCTACGCAAGCATTCTTGGATTCGATTCTATTGGTGAAAGAAAAAATGCTCAACAACAGCTTACAGGCAGAGGTGGCCTGATTGTCAGATTAAGCCCTATCCACTACAAGTACGTCACTCACGCCGTTTTGTGGTCGAGGAATCCTTCGAGTTTGCGGGCTCTTACCGGATGCTGCAGCTTCCTTATGGCTTTGGCCTCGACCTGCCTGACGCGCTCTCGGGTGACCTTAAAGATTCTCCCCACCTCCTCGAGCGTATACGTGTAACCGTCCCCAATTCCGTACCGCAGCTTGATAATCTCGCGTTCGCGATATGAAAGCGTCTTCAGGACCAGATCGATTCTCTCCTTGAGCATTTCCTGGGTAGCTGAGCTTACGGGAGAATCAACGTCGTCGTCCTCGATAAAATCGCCGAAGTAACTGTCTTCACTTTCACCTATCGGCCTGTCCAGACTTATCGGATGCTTGGATATATTCAGAACCCTGCGTGTTTCCCGGACGCTCATATCGGCTTCTTTGGCGATTTCCTCAACGGTAGGCTCCCTTCCGAGTTCCTGATGTAAGACTTTGCTGGCGGCTCGCAGCCGGCTCATTGTCTCTATCATGTGAACAGGGATTCGGATGGTTCGTGCATGGTCGGCTATTGCACGCGTGATTGCCTGGCGAATCCACCATGTAGCATAGGTGCTGAATTTGTATCCCCTGCGGTACTCGTATTTGTCTACGGCACGCATCAGGCCAGTATTGCCTTCCTGGATCAAATCCAAAAAGCTCAAGCCCCGGTTGCGGTATTTCTTGGCAATAGAGACCACGAGTCTAAGGTTTGCGCTTGACAGAGTTCGTTTTGCGTTTTCGTATTGAGCGAAGACTCGGTCCATCGCGCGGAGTCTCTTTTCAAGCTGTGCCGGCGTTTCCAGCACCAATTCCTGAAGGCCAGCTAATTCCTGCTTTACTGCCTCGATGTCTTCGAAGGTCATCTGGTCATTGACGCCTTCTTCGATGAGCTGCTCTAACTGGCGCATTTTCTCACAGATCCCATGCAGCTTGTTTTTCATGGGTTGAATCCTGCTGGTCCGCAGGCTTAGCTCTTCGAGCAGCGTTGCAATCTTTCGCCTGTTTCTATGTACTCGCTTCAGGTGCAATTTTTGGTCAGCGTTGCTCGGTGTATTGACAGATTTCTTGAAAAGACTTTGGTCAGTCTTGAGCAGTTTACCTACGGTTTTGATATTCTCAGGCAATCGCTTTTTTATTACATTTTTTGCGAGGTATTGTGTGGTCCCGGTCTTTATTGTCCTATCAAACGACATTGCGCCCTCGTGTACCTGCTGAAACAGGTCGAGAGCGTTTCTGGCGCAGTAATCGCATTGCAGCATTTTTCTCCTAAAGGCCATCCGGGTTATTTCAATTTTTCGTGCGAGGGCGATTTCGGACTGTCTCGTCAGTAGCGGTATTTGTCCCATCTGCGTCAAGTACATCCTTATCGGGTCGTCGATACGCCGGGAGATCTCGCCCTCTACCAGCTCTCTTTCGAGCAATTCGTCCTCCCGCAGATGCTCTTTTGCGGTTGACTCTTCTTCCCCCTCTTCTTGCTCCTCTGATAGCTCTTCATCCGCTTCGAATTCTGCCTCTGCCTTGCCAGCTTGCTGCGACTCGACATCATCTTCATCAACCAGACTGACCCCCATTGCATCAAGTGTCGCCAAGAGACTCTCCAAGCGGCTGGGACTTACGGCCTCATCGGGCAAATCTCTGTTCATTTCCTCATAGGTTAGGAATCCCTTTTTCTCACCCTTTTCGATGAGCGTTTTTATCTGCTGTTCGGCATCTTCGATTTTGGCACTGGCCGAGGCGCTGTCATCGATCGCGACACTATCTGGGTTGTTTTGTTTGTTTGTCTTTATTGCTTTTTTTGCCACGACTGGCACCCCTATCTTTCTTTATGAAATCGACCTAAAGTCATTTTGAGCTGGCAATCAGATTATTCTGGCCATCCCATATTTTGCCAGCCACATTCATTTGTACGGCTCGTATCGGCAACTGTTCACTATGCCATTCCCAGACTATGGGGATTTCGCTTTCCTGTACGTTCATGGACACACCGCAGAAACTCGGTTTCGTCTTCGGCTGCTTTGACTCGGCTGGGTTTCTTGTGTGCCTGATATCGCTGCAAGACATCCAGGGCCCCAGCTAAGCGGGACTCGAAGTTGCCCTTTTGCTCTGCCGCATCTGATAATTCCACGAGAGCTTTGGCAAGCTCCACTGATTCGGCCTTCGCCAGTATTATTCTAAGCGGGGTATTGATATCGGTGCTTAGCGTTTCAAACAGTATGCCAGCTATTTGCATCAATATCGGTACATCGAAAGCATCTGCTGTAGTTTTTTGTTTTACAATCTCAAAGAGCTTCGGCTTGCTGAGCAACACCTCCAGGACTTCGCGTTGAGCTGCGGCAGCGAGGCCCTGACCCCAATCAATACTCCGCATATCTGTGTTTACCACATCATAGCTTGCAGTCTTTGCCACTCTCTTAATTCTCTTGCTCAATTCAGCATTTATCTGTTTGGCGTCAAGACCGACAATCTTCGAAACGCGATTGACTATCAACCCTCTATCTATGGCTGGCACGTGGCCTGACCAAAGGCTTGCGGCTATTGTCTGCAAGAATTCTTCAACCGCCAATCGTCTACCTGCAAGAGTATCATCACTGCCGAGAGTTTCTGTTAGCCTGTTCCATTTAAAGTCAAAGACATCGACGGCCTCATCTACCAATTGCTCGAACCTCTCTTTACCAGCAGCCAGAAGAAAATCGCACGGGTCTTTGCCTTCAGGCACTGAGGCAAGTCTGATATCTATACGTTGTGACACACAGACCTCAAGCGCTCGGTTAGCGGCTTCGAGACCGGCGGCGTCACTGTCAAAAACTAAGACCACTTTTTTGGCATATCGCCGGAGGATGCGCGCCTGTCCGGCTGTAAAACTGGTGCCCAACGTGGCCACCACATTGGCGCACCCAAGCTGATGTGCCATTATGCAGTCGGTATAGCCTTCGACAACAACAGCTACGCCTGTCGATACAATCTTGTGGCGCGCGTGCTGCAAGCCATATAACGAGTTACTCTTGTCAAACAAACGTGTGGCCGGCGAATTTATGTACTTGGCGCCGGTTTCGTCCAATGTTCGGCCACCAAAGCCGATTACCCGGCCGGTTACGTCGGTAATAGCAAACATCAGGCGGTTTACGAATTTATCTTGGTTTTGAGCAGTGACCAGGCCTGCCTGTTCCAGCAGCTTCGTCGGGATACTCTTTGCCTTCGCTGCAATTAGCAGATCATTCTGCGAATCAACAGCCAGGCCAAGCTGCCATTTTTTGGCACTTTCCGGGGTTATTTGCCTTTCAGCAATATAGTCACGCGTCGACTTGCCCTTTTGCCCGTCATAGAGGTTCTTCTGGAAGTGTTTGGCCGCCCAGGCATTGGCCTTGGCCAATCTGTTCGGATCAACTTCGTTGCGTTCAGCTTTTAAGTTTTGAGTTCCCTCGACCCTGCTCGGGGCAGGTTTGAGTTTTCTTATCTTTATGCCTACCCGCTCGGCCAATCTTTCTATCGCCTGGGGAAAGGTCAGGTTCTCACGCATCTGGACGAATTTGAACACATCGCCGCCGGCACCGCAGGCAAAACACTTGAATATCTGCTTGGCACCGTTGACGTTCATGCTCGGGCGATGGTCATCGTGGAATGGGCATAGTCCGACCATCTCCCTGCCTTTTCTCTTTAGGCTCACGTGCTCGCTTACCACGTCAACGATGTCGTTAGCCTGCTGAACCTGGTTGACCGTCGCCTGGTCAAATACCCCGGATATAGCCACTATCCCAAATCCCCCTAGTCAGTATTCAGGGTTCGTCACTCCTCCTATCAGGCTATATGCTATATTTGGCAAAAAGTCCGCCTTAGCCCTACATTAACCGCCTCCAAACAAGGAAGGTTGGCTACTTAAATATAGCCGAAGCGGCGAAAAAGTCAAGTCAGACCCCAAAAAGCCGCTCTTAGTGCTGTTAAGGGCGTTTCCGGCAGAATTAGACACTTGGTGAGATAAGACAAAGCTAACGAAGAAGTGCACAAGTCATAGGTGCATAAGTCACTGTTGTTCTCTTGCTCTACATGTTCCGCAGACTGAAAAAGGCCTTGCTCGTGGCGATTACGGCTTCATAACCCCCCAATAAATTGGGGGGCTAAATATGTTGAGAGTGCTTTGGCCTCAATAGGATCAAGGCTTCGGTAGATCAAAGAAATCCCTGGCAGTGGCGGTTGTACGTTTTGCGAATTCGTGGAGGCTTACTTGTTTTAACTCGGCTAAGAATTTGGCGGTGTGGGTCATAAGGGCCGGCTCATTTGGCTTCTGCTTTCGCATCGGCTCAGGCGACATGTATGGGCAATCGGTCTCAAGCATCAATCTGTCAACCGGCACGACACCTGCGGCTCGCCGTGTTTTTTCGGCATTCTTGAATGTCACTACGCCGGTAAAAGAGATGTGAAAACCATGATCGAGAACAATTTCTGCCTGCTCAGCGGAGCCACTAAAGCAGTGAAAGACTACGTTCTTAACGGACGAGCCGGACTGTTCCAAAACCTCTATTGTTTCATCGAAGGCTTTTCTGCAGTGTATAATGACCGGCAGATTGAGTTCGGCGGCGATCTTCAGGTGCTCGGCGAATACCCTTCTTTGGTCCTCGCGCAATGAGTGATTGTAATGATAGTCCAGGCCTGTTTCGCCGATGGCGACGACCTTTTCGTGCTAGGCCAGCGCTCCCAAGTCTTGAATTGTGTCTGCGGTCACGCTTTTGGCATCGTGCGGATGGATCGCGACGGCGGCGTACATGTTTTCGAATCTTTCGGCAAGCTCGATGGCTTTTCGATTCTCTTGCGGGTCTGTTCCTACGGTTATCCAGCCGGTCACACCGGCTTGCCGGCTGCGAACAACAACGCCGTCGATATCTTGAGCTAAATCATCAAAGGTCAGATGACAATGTGTGTCAATTAGTTGCACTGTTCGAACTCACTTGTTTGTCTGGTGCTCGTTTTTCCACCAGGTTTTCCAAGCCCTTGCATTAGTGCCAAAATCCTTGCCGGTAAGACCCTGCAGCGCCTCACTAACAACCTCGCGCATTGGCGACCAATCGGATTTTTCGAGCTTCTCAATAAGTGACTCGATAGCTCGCTTGTCACCGATAGCACCCAAGGCTTTTGGAATTTGCCAGTTATTATTGGTTTTCATTTCAGTGATGAGTATCGGCACAGCGGCGCTGCCTATGCGGATGATTTCATTTAGAGCCTTGAAACGAGGAGCCTCCGGGTCCGAGAGTTCGTCGATTAGCTGCCTTATCCGCCTCTGTGTCGCAGATAGGCTGCCATAGTCCTTGAGCTGGGTTTTGGGAGGAATTCTCACCGGCTTTTCGGAGAATGGACGATAGGCCGGATCCCCAATGAGAATAACCCGGGATATGCTTTGGATGCCACCGGGGTTTTTGTCTTCGCCCAGTGCCTGGGGCGATTTTTGGCCATTTCGAAACGGGATAATTCGAACGTTTCTTATGCCGGCTTGACGAATCTTTTCATTGAGACTTTCCTGGAGGGCTTGGCCGAGGGGTCTACCCTCATTGAAGAATTTTGTTATGGCGAAAGCAACGTTCATCCAGGAGCTGCTGGCTGTCGAGGCAAACTGGCCGATAGCGCCGGCCTTGATGAAATTCAAGCACACACTCTTCTTAGGATCAATGCGGCTGGTCTGTATAGTCCAGAATCTATCCTTGGAGTCATGACGAATATTAGTGACGGCTGAGTGACATGTGCCGTTTACAATAATTGCTGATTGGAGCTTTACACGGCCAAATTCATCACCGGCAATAGCACACGACATATCACCCGTGCCATGACCCGCAAGGAAGACCAATGATGCACCATTCAGTTTCTGAATTTCTTGGTTAGCTTTGCGGCTCCATTCCGCAGAGTTGTCAATCGGATTGATCTGGGCGGTCTCGTAACCGTAGGCCTTGTAGCGATTCGCTTCCTGAACGGCAAAAGGGGCAAGGTCATTTTGGGCGAAGGTGTGGCCGATGGCGACAAATCTCTTAGGGATATGGTTCGGCTGTGCTTGAGCGGCTGCCGTGTTGCGAACGAGCGTCAGAGCGTCCTGGCCCGTGGCTCCCGTAACATATCCGTAAGCACAATCGAGATAAGGGTCGTCGTCGAGCGCGGTCAGAGCCTCAAAGACAGCACCGACAAAATTGTCTTCGATTCGTTCGGGATGGACGACAAACGCAACATAGTCCGGCCCAAGAGTTCGCAGCTCACTGACCAAGTCCTTTAATCCGCCGCCGTTAAGATTCAGGATCGCAGCGGATTTTCTTAGCTTGGCCAGTTCCTTCACCACTCCTGTGTAGGAATCCTGACCGCTTGTTGCGTTTACATCAGTGACAATCACATACTTAGGATGTTGGCTTGGATCGGGCATCGCACAAGGGGCAACGCGGCCTACAAGGCCGACCATTAAGGCGACGAGAAAAGAACTTAAGGTTCTCATGTTGATATCCTTCGGATTTCTTCTGAAGCTCACCAACGGCAACGGTTCACGAGCATAGGGACACTATTATATATGACGCAGCAGCGCACGGAAAGTCACAACACTTTGGCCAAATTGGTCAAAGGTCAATTGACAATGACTATCAATCAGCTCCATTGGTGACCTTGCCAGTACAGTCGATAGTTACGTTCTGAATCGTCTCTCCGGCTCTAACGGTCATTATTGGTGAATCTACGCTTTGGTAGTCTCCCGGCTGTGGAGGGCCCTTTATGTAATTGTCACCAAAATTATATGGTTTGGCCTTGTCCCACACGGCTTTGGCCCAATACTTGCCTGGCGTTACACCCTGAATGTGGAAAGGTATATCCGTTCCTGGCCATTCGTGATTATGAAAAGAGTATTCCCAGAAATAATCAGTTATTCGGTGGACCGGCACCTTGCTGTACCATTTCTCCTTATCTGTTGTGCTGGGAATAAGGTAAATACATAATCGGTGGTCTCCGGCTTTAGGAGCCTGAGTCAATTTGACTATCCCCTCAAGTATCCCCAGATAGTAGTATGCCTGACCAGAGCCGCCCGGCTTTCTCACAGGCTTGCTGTCCCATTGAGCCAGAATAGACTCTGCCCGAGCGCGTTTTGGTGAGCTGGCGTCGTAGCGGATGAACGCTCCGCGCCATTTGTTCACGGGGCGCGTATAGAAATTGTTATCGGCGAGCAACGATTCGATTATCTTTCGATCCTCGTTTATTCTGAATTTGCCCAGAAATGCCGCTGCAGGGCCCCAATACTTTGATTCTATTCCATCGCGGCGAGCCCAAAGCCGCCCCTTTTCGTTCCAACGCACGACCATCTGGTCATTGATCGTCACCTCTTCACCAGTGCTTACTTGCCATGCCAACCAGCGCTGCCCATAAAGAAGCCATACACAAAAATACAGTTTGTCATTGTATTCATCGAGGAACATCGGCCTATATGCCCAACCCCTGCCGGAGACGCTGCGCGAGACCAACTTCATAAATTCTTGTGCATCAATATCCTCGGGATAATGCAGTATCTGCTCGAGTGAATAATTTTTGATGAGGCCGTCTTTGTTGTAAAAAGCTACGACATATTCTCCGAGGCCGCCGTGAACGCGTCTGCTGCACTCATTAACGGTTGCAGTGTATTTCCCGTCGTCCGAAATAAAGACGTCCATCGGCCCGCCTTCGTTACCTAAAGTGCAGTGCCACAAAGGAGTCCTTTGTGAATCCTCTATTTTTAACACTTCAAGCTTGGGCTTGGCCTCTTTGTTTGCTGGTGTCACGTGTGCGACAAACAACCTGTTTTCAGACAAATAATCCTTTTCCGGCGGACAGGCCCAGGTGTCTGCATAGACAGCTTTGGGCCCTGCGAAGGTCAAAAATGCTATAAATATCGCAAGTATTTTTGGAATGGCTTGCGGCCTTTCAAATTGAGTGTGCCCATTATCGTGCCACCACTATGTGTGACGCAAGAGCCAATAGAGAGTTACGAGATTTTTCTCGCAAATGTTCAGGACGATACACGACGGCGATGAAGCATTCGTCTTGTTGGGTCGTGGCTGGAACTGCGACGGCTAAACAAATCGGGTTATGGTACAAAAGCGTTTTCGTAATGTCTTATCTGTGGTCGGCCGGTCTGGCCCAGTACTATAGCAACGACATCAAAGCGAAAGGGGCGGTTTTCTATATTGTTGGCACCCAGAAGATACCGTGCCGTTCGCAACAGTCTGGCTTTCTTGGCCTGTGTGATGGATGCTTCGGGCGGTCCAAAGGTTTCATCGGCCTTGGTCCTGACCTCGACAAAGACAATAGAGCCATCGGTATCGACCATAACAAGGTCGATTTCGCCGGATTCGCAGGAGAAGTTGCGGGTCAGCACTTTTAGCCCTTTGTTTTTTAGAAACCTTTCGGTGCGTTTTTCACCCCATCGGCCGAGCAGCGCCCGATCAGCTAAGAGCTTACGTCTGTTTAGCAGCAGATTTCGTATCTCGTATTTCGTATCTCGTATCTCGTATCTCGTTATTTTGAGACGGTGTGGTCGCTGTGGCGCTGAGCGAGCCTGACGGCCTTGCCGGTTCGCTGGCGAAGGTAATACAGTTTTGCCCGCCTTGTTCTTCCGCTTCGGATGGGCCTGATATCGGTAACATTGGGCGAATGAAGCGGGAAGATCCGTTCGACTCCCTCGTTACCAACCATTCGCCGTACGGTGAAAGACTCGTTGATACCGCGGCCCTTGCGGGCAATTACCGTACCGGTAAATACCTGGGTGCGGACTTTATCACCTTCCTTGATCCGGCAATGGACGTCTACTACATCACCTATCTCGAAATGCGGTATATGTTCTTTTAGGCTTTTGCTTTCAACAGCATCTAATATCTGAGTTCTCACTGACTTATCTCCTTGCTAACTCGCATCTTACGAAGCGTGAAGTATATCGGATCCAAGACCCGTTATGCAGTATACTTGTTTTTGTCTTGTAGGCAAGTTTTTTTTGAAAACCTCCCCCCTACCGCAGGTCCAGGTGCTATTCTACTGGACAGCCACATAACCTGCAGTTGGTCAGCCCTTTTCTTTGTCTGGTTTGAGAGGCCAATTGGGCGACTCAGTTCGGCCGATTCTCAGGTATTGCTCAATCCTGGCCACCACGCCAGGGTGCTGGGAAGCAATGTTGCGTTTTTCGGCGATGTCTGTCGCCAAATCGTACAGTTCCATTAGCTCACCCGGGCCCTGACACAACGCCTTGTAGTTGCGCCATCTAACCGCCTGCTGGAGTGTTCGCCCCAAGAATTCCCAGTACAGAAAGCGGTCGTCTGTTTTCTGCCTCTGGCCCAGCAGTGTTGGCAAAACACTGATGCCGTCAATATCGTCCGGTGGTTTAACGCCGGCGAGTTCAGCCAGTGTCGGCAGGACGTCTGCGAAGTACCAAACCGTATCACTGGTCTTACCGGCGGGTACTTTGTCGGGCCAGCGGGCAATCATAGGCGTGCGAATGCCGCCTTCGTAAAGGTCCCCTTTGTGGCCCCGCAGCGGGCCAGAGCTGTCGAAGATCCCTTCCCAGCGCTTGGCTGCTCCGTTGTCAGAGCAGAAAAATACCAGCGTTTGCTCGTCTACTGCCAATTCCTTCAACAGTGCCGTGATGCGACCTACATCCGCATCCATTCTTGTAATCATTGCCGCGTGCACTTTTGCATCCTGTGGCCAAGGCTTGTCCGTGTATGGTTCTGTGCTCGGTATCTCGTACTTGGCATGTGGAATGGTGTACGCCAGGTAAAGGAAGAATGGCTGACTCTTGTGTCTGCGAACATAATCCAGAGCGAACTTAGTGAACATGTCGTGCGAATACTGTTTTCGCTGGCCGTTCTTATTACCTTCGAGCGTCACCTTTTCCTCATTGCGCCAGAGGTACGGCGGATAGTAGGTATGAGCCCGTCTCTGGTTCAGATAGCCGAACCATTCGTCGAAGCCCTGCCGATTAGGCACACCTGTTGTATTCGGCTCGCCAAGGCCCCATTTGCCCGTGATACCGGTAGCGTAGCCGGATTGTTTTAGCACCTCAGCTACCGTGACATCCTCGGGTTCGAGCGGCACACGCCGCTGTGGGGAGCCATTATCCAGAACGAGCGCACCTCCCACCTTGCCGAAATTTCCGCGAATACGCGTGTGACCGGTGTGTTGGCCGGTCATCAGTACGCTGCGAGAGGGTGCGCAGACTGTGGAGCCTGCGTAGCAGTGCATGAAACGCGTCCCCTCCTCCGCAAGCCGGTCGATGCTCGGCGTTTTTATCTCCTTCTGGCCGTAACAGCCCAGATCACCATAGCCCAGATCGTCAGCCATGATGAAGATGATGTTCGGCCGCTTTGCTGTGGGATTTGGGGTCGCACCATCCCTAAAGCCTTGGGTCCTTCGGCCTTGCTCAGGACAGGCTTTGAGTCTGCCACCCATTCCGGCCACGGTGCTAACAGCAACCAGATGGAGAAATTCGCGTCGGCTCACCCCATTACAAATCTTTCCTTTTTGTCCTGTTACAAATTGACGACTCATTTTTAAAGGGGCTCGTTCCATATTCTCGTCCAGTTTGGGATTGCTAACGGGGTCCAGGTTATTCAAGTGTTTACCTTTCAAGTTTTATGAAAAAACAGCACACAGTATGGACAACATAGCGTACGCAGTTGAGCACCTCAGTTGATCGATAATAGCCAATCTGTTTTGATATTGCTACTATTTTGATCGCTCAGGTTTCATTCTTGGTCGAGCGCCGGTGGGTCGTGCAGGAGCAAGGAATCCTTTCTGTTGCCGGGCTGGCAGTCAAAGGGCACAGGTGGTTCGCCTATCTGCTGGTCTCCAAAACCATAGGGAAGGTGTGTATAAATATTATCGTCGTCAATAGCGCAATAAGGGCGTTTGGCGAATTGCACGTGAGAGTCCATAAACAGTACGTTCTGGCCGTCCTCCTGGTGAGTGATGGCGTTTCCACACCGCGCTTGCTTGATTGTGCCGTTCCAAGGAGGCAT